>MKWU01002024.1_pt1 | contig 32262 bp, 36 predicted proteins | sample 809101 | NCBI WGS metagenome assembly MKWU01 (sample SAMN05860141, study PRJNA318959) | sponge metagenome | host: Aplysina aerophoba | place: Slovenia: Piran, Adriatic Sea, Gulf of Piran | collected 2013-05-07
CGATATAGCATACTTGGTTGAGCGGTTCTCTTGCACGCCGGCCATTGCCCTGTCGACCGCTGCGGCGGCCATGCTGGCTGAACCCTCGACCTTGCTGCAGTACCGGCGTGGTGGCGACAATTGCCCAGACACAGCAATTCCGCAATGCATTTCGCAATGAAGAATGCCGAAGCGGATTCAAGTCTGGCGGGGCTGATCGAGCGAGAAGGCCCGGAATTGGGAAACCGGCCGGATGCCTTCAGCAATTGGCTGGCAGCCGGCCGGCTGGGGCGCCTGCATCGGAATGCAGGCGCTTGGGATCGAGCGAATTCAGGCGAGTTCCAACATTGACGCCGCCGCTCGCTGCCTACTCGTCGAAATCGATTTCCTCCACGATTTGCAGGGACTGCGGACGCAGTTGGGCAATTTCTGCCAAGCTCAAGCCATCACGGTCAAACTGCCCCCACGATGCCACCAGGTCGGACAGGGAAACGTTCGGATTGACTGGATACTCGTAGTTCGTTTCTGCATACATTTCCTGTGCCGCATTGCCGGCCAGAAACTCCATCAGCATGAGCGCGTTGTCCCGATTCGGCGCCGCCTTGGTCATTGCCATTCCCGAAACGTTGACATGGGTGCCGCCGCCCTCGAACACGGGAAATTCTATCCTCACCGCGTCGGCCCATTCCCGCTGCTCTTCGTTGGCCAGCATCTTGCCGAAGTAGTAGGTATTGCCAATGGAGACGTCACATTCGCCAGCCCAGATTGCCTTGACCTGGGCTCTGTCGTTGCCCTGGGGCTTTCTTGCAAGATTGGACTTGACGCCGGACAGCCACTGGCGCGCCCCATCCTCGCCATGGTGAGCCAGCACCGCGGAAGTCAGCGCGATGTTGTAGGCATGACTGCCGGAGCGTGTGCAAATCCGGCCATTCCACTTGTCGCTGGCCAAGTCCTCGTAGGTGGTCACTTCTCCGTCGGCTACGCGCTCCTTGGATGCATAGACAATTCTTGCTCGAAGCGTCAGGGCAAACCAATGGCCGTCGGGATCCCGGAATTCCTCCGGCACGCTGGCATTGACTGAATCGGAGGACACGCTTTGCGTGACGCCCGCCGCAACCGCGGCGTGCAATCTCGAAATGTCGACTGTCAGGAGCAGGTCGGCGGGCGAACGGTCGCCTTCAGCTGCCAGACGCTCGGTCACGCCTTCCTTGATGTAGGATATGTTGACGGCAATCCCCGTCGCATCCGTGAATGCGTTCAGCATTGGTTCGATCAGTTCCGGCTGGCGAAGGGAATACACGTTCACTTCATTGCTCGATGCAACGGTCGCTGCCGCCAGATTGAGGCTGCCTGCAACAAGCAGCACGTTGGACAAGAACTTCATTCTCGCCTCCAATTTCCTTGGTCCTTCACTCGGAAAATAATGCCCGAGTATTTTGGTAGGCTATTTTTATGAATCCTTGCTCAGGATGTCAACAACCATTGCATGCAGTTCGTCAACGAGGATATCCAAGACCAGGCAAAGCATGTCGGACGCTTCGCTTTGCCCAATTGCGGAGCGGTGGCTGCCCGTGTCTCACTTCGATGGAATTCGGCAAGCGTCGGGCTGCCTTTCAAAACTGCAAGTCCCCAGCATCGCAGATCCGACGGATGGGATTTGAGTGATTCTCAAGATTGGAATCCGTTCCATTCGATTCGATTCGGCTTAACCAAAAGATCTCCGTCGAAACGGATTCAGCAGACAGTCAGTGTCAATGTTAGCAACGGACATCGCTTGAATCCCGCCCAAACTGTCAAACTTGAAACAGGCTGAAGAATGGCAGCGTGTAGACTAGAACCGACGATAGACCGGCAGCTGCTTGGCCATGACCTCCGGGCTGTGCTTTCGTTGACTTTGGCTGCGGACCAGCGCACGGCACCTCGAATGCCTCCGCCACATCCATCGAGACCTGTCAGGCAAGCCGTCAACCTTGAAGACCTGCCGGTAGCCTGCTGCAGGCGGCCGCTTCCTATTTCGTCTCGACCTGAGTGCAGCCGACCGCGGCACATGTGAGAAACTGGCAGCGCCACCTCTCGCTCGTGTGTTGCCGGAAGACTGCATCGCCGGCCACAGGAGACAGTCTTGACAGGACCCTCCCCTTTGCGGAAGCTTGAAATTCACTGGTTGGGATTCGCAAGGTTCGTGGTTGCCCACACTGCGGGAAGTGAATGGGACATTTGCTGGCCTGTCCGCCGTCAATCTGTCTCGACAGGCGCTCCGAGGTTCAGATCGAATTGGGCAGCCAAAGAACAATCCCTGGAAACGCAATCAGGACGATCACGGTAACAACGTCGGCCGCGAAAAAGGGTGAAGCGCCACGAAACACTTCCTGCACCGAAATGGGCTCGTCGCTTTCCTGGCTGACGCTGGCAACCACGAAGCAGTTCAGCCCAATTGGTGGCGTGATTAGACACAGCTCCGCCATTTTGACAACGATTATGCCGAACCAAATGCCGCATTCCTCCGCCGACATTCCCAGCGCCGACGCCTCTCGAGTGACGTCAGGACCGCCATTGAGCGCAATGACTGCGGGATAAACCACCGGCAGCGTGAGCAAAAGCATGCCGATTGCATCCATGAACATGCCGAGAACGACATAGCACAGAAGGATCAGCGACAGGGTTAGCAGCGCTGGCTGATCCAAACCCGCAATCCAGGTCGCGAACGCGTTCGGCAGATCGGCAAATCCGAGAAATCGCACATAGATGAGGACGCCCCAAATCATCGTGAAAATCATCACCGTGAGCTTCGCCGCTTCCATCAGCGCGCCCTTGAGCTGCCGCCATCTCATGCCTCGCCAGAAGGCCATCAGCAGTACGATGAAAGCTCCCAACGCGCCTGCCTCGGTCGGTGTCGCCCACCCGAAATAGATGGAATAGATGATAATGAAGACGACCAACATGATGGGCAGCGTTCCCGGCAGACTCTCGAATCTGCGGCGCCAGCCATAGCCGCCCACCGGCGGCCCAAGATCAGGCTTCACAACAGCCATGCCCGATACAAGACCGCAATAGATCAGAGCCGAGACAGCTCCCGGAACGAACCCTGCCAGAAGCAGCTTGCCAACCGATTCCTCAACGATGATGGCATATATGACAAGTATGGCCGAAGGCGGAATGAGCGACGCCAAGGTTCCGCCGGCTGCCACAACCCCAGCCGCAAAGCTTCGCCGATACCCCACTCGGAGCATTTCGGGGATGGCGATGCGCGCAAAAACTGCGGCGGTTGCGACCGATGCCCCGGAAACGGCTGCAAAGCCGGCGGTTGCCAGGACAGTGGCAACCGCCAGTCCACCCGGCAGCCAGCCGACCCAGCGCTTTGCCGCCTCGAACAGAAACCGGGTGAGGCCTGCATAGTACGCCAGATACCCGATCAGGATGAAGGTCGGAATCAGCGAGAGCGCATAGGTCGTCGACTTGGAATGTGGAATCTGACCGACAAGCTTGACGGCCGTGATCAATCCTCGGTCGAACCCCTGACGCTGCATGAAGAACAGGCAAAGTCCGACAAATCCGACAAATGCCGTGGCAAATGCCACCCGCACGCCAAGGACAACAAGCGCCAGGAGAAATCCCGTCAGCCAAATCGAAAGGGAAAACACGTCTACGCCGGCAAGCAGTTGCCTCGTGTCAAGAAGCGCGTCCATCAACCCCCTCCATGGCATCAACCTCTTGGTCGGCCACTGAACCGGCATCCAGAATCATTGGCACGGCAACCGGTCGATTCGAGTTTTGGCGCAACGCACGCCCATACCCCCACAACTGCAGCAACAAGCGCAGCCAAAGCAGAAAAAGTGACAGCGACACGATGAGCTTTGCCGGCCAGAGCGGCAACGCGATGTCGATCGAGCTGTCCCTGCTCCACAGCGGCGACGAGAAATCAAGGCTTCGCAGGAAATGATGCCAGCTGCCATAGACCAGTGCGCTTGTCAGAATCAGCATGAGCAGCGTGGACAGGATTTCCGCCAGCCACAGCTTGCGGCCGCGGAACTGTCCGATAACGATGTCCATGCGGATGTGCCCGCCCAGGCGCTGACAATAGGCCAGCCCGAAAAACGCAAAGATCGCCAGGAACTGCTCGACCCAGTCGATGAATCCAGGCAACGGCAGGTTGAACAGCTTTCGGCCAAGGACGTTGACGGCGGCAACGCATACAAGGACAAGTATTGCGGCCCCGCTGATGCCGTTCAGCCATGCTTCAAGCCGATGAAACATGACATCCGCGCGCGATAGGCGTGAATTGTCGATTGGGATGGATGCTGCCGACATCTGTCTGAAACCGTGGCGTGCCAGTCACATGCCAGCACGCCACCCGTTTGTTCTAGCGCATCGAAGCCAGCGTCGACTGAACCAAGTCGTAGAGTTCCTGCGACGGCAGGCCTTGAGAGGCCATTTCTTCAATCCAGGCATCCCTGATTGGCCCCGCAACCCTGCGAAACTCCTCGAGTTCGGCGTCCGCGATTACCACTCGCTGCACGTTCTTTTCGTCGAGGATGTCGTCCCACTTGGCAAGCAATTCGCCATAATTGTCGAGATAGTGCTGGATCGCTTCGTCAATCGATCCGTCAAGCGCTGCACGGTGTTCCTCGGAAAGCGCATCGTAGGCATCGACATTGACGACAACCGGACAGTTGACGGTGCCTGGATTCAGGTTTGTCGTCCACCATTCAGCCAGGTCAATGGTCTGGAAGGAAAGGTGGGCATGCTGCGCAAAGGCCACGGTATCGACCAGTCCGGTCTCCATCGCCTGTTGGGCTTCCGTGGCGGTTACTGATGTCGGTTCGGCGCCCGCAGCTTCGAAGGCCCTGCCGAGTCCTCCGGTTGCCCGCACCCGCATGCCCTGAAACTCCGACAGTTCATCCCTCGGCTCTCCGGTTCCAACAATGTTGTATTGCGGCATCGGTGAAGTCATCAGGAGTTTGGCGTTCCATCGGGCGAGATCGGCAACCGTGGCGGGGTGAGCGTAGACTGCATGGCTGACCGCCACTTCCTCCTCCAGAGTCCGGACTCCGAGAAACGGCAGTTCGAGCACGGTGATGGTCGGGTTCTTGTCGCCGTGGTATCCAGCGCAGAACTGGGCCATTTCAAAGGCGCCAATCGAAATCCCGTCGAGATTCTCCCGATTCTTGGACAGCCCGCCGTATGACAGATTGAGAGTAAACTCGCCGTTTGTCTTCGCCGACACAAGCTCGGCAAGCTTCTCGACATGTTCTGTGAAAGCACGCCGCTTTCCCCACAGCGATACATTCCATTCGACCGCGAGCGCTTCTCCAGCGATGGCAATGGCCGCGACTGTCAGCGCGGTCCGCATGGTTATCCTGTACACGCAAAATCTCCTTGTCAGTTTGATTGCGATTGTATGACTGCCGTGCTGCAATACTCTCTGAACTGTGTTAGCTCAATGCCAGTCCGGGTCGGAAGCTGCACAGTCGACCTCACCGGAAATCGGCGGATTCGATCTGTGCGGGATCCAACTGCAAGGCGATTTCGGTCCATTTCGAAACCCAAAGGCCGGCTGCACGTCTTGGAGGGGACTCGAATGCCGACCAAGGCCAGCCATTGGTGTCGCCGTTCGGCCGCTTGTCGGAGACCACGCCCGTCGAAGCGCTTTCGAGCGGTGACGAGGCAAGTCCTTTCGTCGCCACGCCGGAACATCTGCGGCTGCGATCTGTGGCAGCCGCCGTCCTTGGCCCTCATGATTGTCTTGAAGGCACAATTGGTCCGGGTGGCAGGGGAAACATCCGTGTTTCACGCAACGGCGTTTGGTGCGGAGGATGATTTGAGAAGTCCATGGACCCGCGGACAATGTCCTTGAATTGGCAATTCAAATTGGCATAGTGTCGCAAAACCACTGCTGGCGCTTGAATTGCGCCGTATAAGGAGACGAAGTATGGCAGGATGGATTGGAAGACTGTTAGGCATATTGGGTGGAGTGCTGATAACGGCATCACCAGGCCAAGTCTCCGCACACTCGGACCTTACCTTGGTGAATTTTGGAGGCAGCGCCGCCCGAGCACAAATGCTTTCGCTGCTACAGCCATGGGGACGAATTACCGGCGACTATGTGACCATGGTGGAATACAACGGCGGCATCGAAGAGATTCGCCGACAGGTCGAATCTGCCAACGTGACTTGGGATGTCATCGACATGGAGTATTCCGACCTGATCCAAGCCTGTGAAGCCGGCCTCCTTGAAGAGTTCGACATGAACAGGCTTCCCGCCGGAAGCGAAGAAGTATCGGCGCTGGATGACTTCCGGCCGGGTGCACTGCACGAATGCGGTGTCGGAAACCTCATTTGGTCAACCGTCTACGCCTACAATGGCGACACCTTTGACAGCGCGCCGACGACGATCGCGGATTTCTTCGATGTGGATGCCTTTCCCGGCAAGCGGGGAATCAGGCGCGATCCGCGCGGCATTCTCGAGTGGGCATTGATGGCGGACGGCGTACCGGCGTCCGACGTTTACTCGGTGCTTGGCACCCCCGAGGGAGTGGCCCGCGCATTCGGCAAAATGGCGGAAATCCATTCAAGCATTGTCTGGTGGGAGCGAGGTCCGCAACCGGCTCGCCTGCTCGGCAGCGGCGAAGTTTCGATGAGCATGGCCTGGAATGGCCGCTTGTATCGTCCCGTCGTCGAAGAGGGCCGCGACATACGAATCGTATGGGATGGTCAGATTTGGGAATACGACCTGTTCGCCATTCCCAAGGGAGCACGAAACCTTGATAACGCCATTGAGTTCGTGCGGTATGCCACCAGCACGCACAAGTTGGCGGAATGGGTGAGCTACATCCCGTATGGGCCGGCGAGAAGGTCGTCCGCCAGCTTGGTGCCGCCCGAAATGGATGCGATGCTGCCCACCAATGAAGCCAACCTCGCCAACGCACTGCGTTTCGATTCGCAGTGGTGGGCGCAGAACATGGACAGAATTCGTCCGAGGTTTGAGGCATTCACCTCTCCCAGCTTTGGGACAGAGGGTGCTCAGGCTGGCCGTTTCTAAAGCTCAAACCCGGAGGAAATCATGCAAGGACCAAAAGTAGACAAGGTCATCTTCTGGACGGCACTAGTCGTCATCGTGTTATTTTCGGCGCCGCTGGTGTTTTTTCCAGCGGAAGGCAAGGCCATACTTGGCCGCGCACTGTCCTGGTCAACCAAAACGCTGGGGTGGGCCTATTTGTGGTTTACGATCGGCGCATTCGGCATTCTAGTTTATTTTGCCTTGGGCCGTTTCGGAAGCGTCCGGTTTGGCGGACCCGATGCAAGACCTGAATTCTCGCTTCCCAGCTGGGTGGCCATGCTGTTTTGCGCCGGCATTGGCGCCAGCGTCATGTATTGGGGAACCGTCGAGTGGGCATACTATTACTCGGGACCGCCATTCGGAATCGAGCCCAAGAGCCAGGAAGCGGCTGAATGGGCTGCCATGTACGGAATGTTCCATTGGGGATTCACTGCATGGGCAGTCTATTGCATTCCAACTTTGCCCCTAGCCTATCTCTATTGGAACAAGGGACGGTCGGTCTTGAGACTGTCCTCCGCCTGCGAAGGCGTGATAGGCAGTCGCCATGCAAACGGCGTTGTAGGCAAGATGATCGACGTCTTGTTCATGTTCGGCCTTATCGGAGGTGTCGGCACATCGCTTGGGCTGGGAACCCCGATGTTGTCAGCGGGACTGGCCGACCTCTTCGGAGTGGAACGCACTTTCAGGCTGGATCTGATCGTGATAGCAATTTGGTCGGCCATTTTCGGATTCTCCGTCTATTCCGGCCTCGAAAAGGGCATCAAGGTTCTGTCCGACATAAACCTTTGGCTGATCATATTCGTCTTGGGATTTTCGTTCCTGTTCGGCCCGACAATCTTCATGCTCGACACGGTCACCAACTCTTTGGGACTGTTGGTGCAGAACTTCGTGGAAATGAGCTTCTACGTCGATCCGATCACCAAGGCCGACAACTTCATTGCTGCGGCGGAGCAGGGGAACTCCTACGTCGACGCAGGAGGAACGTTCCCGGAATGGTGGACCATATTCTACTGGGCTTGGTGGATTGCCTACGCTCCGTTCATGGGCCTGTTTGTGGCACGCATTTCGCGTGGCCGAACCATTCGTGAATTGATCGCCGTCGAGATTCTCGGCGGTTCGCTCGGATGCTGGGTGTTCTTCGCGGTTCTCGGAAACAGTTCCATGTTCTTCCAACTCGAGGGGTCGCTTGATCTTACCGCGATGGTTGCCGACGGAATGGCGCCCGAAGCCATAATCGCCACGATCAAGGAGATTGGCGGACGCACCATTCCATTTGCGCTTCCACTTCTCGTCGTGTTTGTGGTTCTCGCCTTCATATTTGGAGCCACTACACTCGACAGTTCAGCATACACGCTTGCAACCGTCGCCACGGAAGACACTGGCGAGTCGGTCGAGCCGGCACGCTGGCACCGATTCTTTTGGGCGATCGCCTTGGCAGCGGTCTCGTTGTCACTGATGTTTGCAGGCGGCAAGGATAGCCTAAGCGCATTGCAGGCAGCCTCCGTCGTTGTGGCATTGCCGCTCATGGTGATTCTGATCATGATGGTGATGTCGCTGATAAAGTGGCTCAATGCCGACTATCCAAGCGCTGAGTTGAGAGAGCGCAGCGATGTGAGCATCCCGATATCGTCAACCAAGTCTGCTTCAGGAGAATAAACGATGGCGCAACGATTCGCTTCCCCGTTCGGGACCGTAATCCTGTCCGAGGATCATCATGACAATGTGCTGGAGCGGGTATTCGGCGCAAGCTCTCCGACCGGTCCAGCAAGAAATCCAAGAGTTCCGGCCGTTGATGTCTACGAGACTGCCAGCGAGTACATTCTGTTGTTGGACTTGCCAGGCGTTCGCAAGGAGGACATCGACGTCAAGTACAGCGATGGCACAATCTCGATCAGCGCTCAGGCGAGGGGTCTGGAACGGACCGACGGAACTTGGATCCAGCACGAGCGCAGGGTTGGACGCTATGTTCGCGGAGTCAATTTGGGCAGGGCAATCAACCCCTCCCGGATTTCCGCCGAGTACACCAATGGAATTCTTGAGCTGACGGTTTCCAAGCCCGGCAGCGAGCAAGTCGAAACCGTGGACATCGAAGTTGGCTGATTGATCCGAATCATCGGATTGTCGGCGACGACGGCAATTGTCCCATAAATCTGTTGGCCCGGAGCTGCCATTGGCAGGTCCGGGCTTTCCCCTTGCTTAACCCGACCCTGCACCTTCCCCCTTCATCACCCACAACCTGCGTGACACTCCTGCGTGGACAGCCCTATGGCCGAATCCTGACCACATGACATTCATGCTGAATGTGTTCCGTTGGAGCAGCACGCTACAAGCCGTTGGGCCGACATGTCGAGGCGAGGTCAGGGGTCTCCTGGCAGGGCTGATTTGACACGGGACAATTGGTCAGTTGGGCCGTGACATTCAAATCCGAGAACAGTTTTGCCTTTGAGCTTTCCGAAATCTCCGCGATGTTCCAGCGGCTGGTCTCAACCCGCCTGTAGCCATGCGGCACTCGGCAGATTGTGATCATTCAAGGTGGAGAGAGGGCACCACAAAGCAATGCAATGTTGGGTGCCCCGCTACAACAAGCGTGGCTCTGACTGTCTCTGAGACGCTTGCCGCGGCGGGCATCCGAGCCCCATGAAATCGTCACAGGTAGCGCAACTGGCCATGTCGGTTCTGTAGGGCTCACCCCGCTTCCGGATAAGCAGGAGGATGCTCTTGTTGGGAGAGATGCCATTGCCCAAGGGAGCCGTCGGTCGTGTGTGCAACCGCTGCAACACCGAAGAGATGAACATTCATCTTCGTGACATCTCGAATGACGTGTCCCCCGGCTGCCATGGCATCGTCGTGCTCAACGGAGCCAGCCTGTCATCTTGCGAAGGCGTTTGTCGCTCCCCAAATCCCACGCCGGTCCGCGCTGGCCAACAGTCCCCAACTCAATCCGAAAATGCGGTTGGGAAATTGACTGAAGTCCAGCTGCCTCCGCAAACGGGTGCATGCAACGATGGCGGATGCGCAGGCGGCGCTGACGTAGGCACGGCGGACATTTGCCCGCAGCCCAAGCCGAATTGAGATCACTCGGTCCATATCGACCGATCAGCCGACAAGGATCCTTGGACCGTTCAGGGCCTAATCCAGCTTCTCTATCAGGTCAGGCACTGCCGTAAACAGATCGGCGACCAAACCATAGTCGGCAACCTGAAATATCGGCGCCTCCTCGTCCTTGTTGATGGCAACAATGATTTTCGAATCCTTCATGCCGGCAAGATGCTGAATGGCTCCCGAAATCCCGATGGCAATGTAAAGATCCGGTGCAACCACCTTGCCGGTCTGCCCAACCTGCCAATCATTCGGTGCAAATCCGGAATCAACTGCTGCGCGTGAGGCTCCGACTGCTGCACCCAACTTGTCGGCCAGCTTTTCGATAAGGGCGAAGTCCTCATTGGAACCGACGCCTCTGCCGCCGGAAACCACCGCCTTTGCCGAGGTCAGCTCCGGTCGATCTGTGGCGGCCACCTTGTCCGTGATCCATTCGCTGAGGCCAGGGTCGCCGTCTGCCTCCATCCTGACAATCGGGGCTGCTGGCCCTTCACCCACCGCATCGTAGGATGCGGTCCGAACAGTGATGACCTTGTGCCGGTCCGTCGACTTTACCGTCTGGAATGCATTGCCCGCATAAATCGGTCGCTCAAATGTGTCAGCATCAACAACGGCCGTGATGTCGGATATCATCATTGCATCAAGCAATGCCCCTACCCTAGGCAGGATGTTCTGAGCCGAAGTCGATGCTGGCCCGACTATGTGTTCGTAGTCTGCAGACAGGGCCACAATCAATTCCGTCATCGGCTCGGCAAGCTGGCGGCGGTAGCGATCGTCCACTGCCACCAATACGCTTTCCACTCCTTCGAGTTTGCTGGCGTCCTCTGCCGCTGGCATGCAATCATCCGAAGCGCACAGCACAGTTACGGGGCCAAGCTGGCGTGCCGCCGACAGGGTCTTTGCGGTCAGATCGGTTGCCAGCTGGTTTTCCTGAAGTTCCGCTATCAAGAGAACAGCCATCAGATTACCTCCGCTTCGTCTCGAAGTTTTGCCACTAGCTCGTCCACCGACGACACGATCTCGCCGGCCTTGCGATTCGGTGGCTCGACAGTGCGCAGGATTTGCAGTCTCGGGCTGACATCGACACCGAGTTCGTCCGGCTTGAAAGTTGCAAACGGCTTTCTGCGCGCCTTGCGAATATTTGGCAAAGACGGGTACCTGGGCTCGTTCATCCTCAGATCAACGGTGACAACGCAAGGAAGGTCCAGTCGAACTATCTGCAAACCTCCATCGATCTCCCTTGTAACCGTTGCCAGACCATCTTCGATCGAAAGGTCAGACGCGAAGGTCCCCTGCCCGCACCCCATCAGGCCTGCAAGCATCTGTCCCGTTGCATTCAGATCGTTGTCGATGGCCTGCTTGCCCATAAGCACCAAACCTGGCTGCTCGTCGGACACGATTTTGTTCAGAAGCTTGGCAACCGCGAGCGGTTCGATGTCGACATGCGGATCATCTCCTGTAACGACATGAATGGCACGGTCCGCGCCCATGGCAAGTGCAGTGCGCAACACAATCTGTGCCTTTTGAACACCGATTGACACTACGATTACTTCGTTGGCGATGCCACGCTCGCGCAATCGGATGGCTTCCTCCACGGCAATCTCGTCAAAGGGGTTCATCGACATCTTGACATTGGCAAGGTCGACCCCGCTGCCGTCACCGCGCACTCGGACCTTCACATTGTAGTCAATGACCCGCTTCACGGGCACCAAGACTTTCATCGCGCTGTCTCCTAAAAACGTTTCGGGATCGATCGCCATAATCTCCGCGATCGAGCATCGGGGAACTATATGCACATGGAGCAGAATTCAATTGCTGTGTTCGAATTTCACAATGCAAACACTTGCTTGCATGTGCAGACCAAGGGACATCAATTGCGGCGGGCCACCAAGCAGGCAACTACAGCCCCGGAACGTGCCTCACTGCCTGACCGTCAATTCCCGAAGCTAGCAAATGATCCACAGCATCCTGTCGCAGAATGCCTCCAGGGGCAATGAATGAATGTGGGCAGCCCTTAAATCGCCTCACGGCACTGCTGTTGGCTGGACGCTGTCGCCAGAACCCGCGCCGGCAGACCGGTTGATTTGACGTGCAGATCAACTATCGTTCGGTGCAATTCAATCGGACATTGGAACAAACCAAAGTCCAAATGGAGGAAGCAGGAGAATGAAGATTTCCGTCAGCAGAGTTGCATTTGCAGGTGTTGCACTTGCGTTGTTGGTATTGGCAGCAAACCTCGCGGCCGCGGACCCACGCGGACTTTGGCAGACTCCGGAAGGCAAGTCACATGTCAATATCTTTGCTTGCGCAAAAGACACGGTCTGCGGAGAGATTGTGGCCCTGCAGGACCCGCTAAACAGCGATGGCAGCGACAAGCTGGATGTTAACAACGAAGATGAGACTCTTCGCACACGACAGATCATTGGCATTCGACTGGTGACCGACATGAAGCGGAAAGGCAACGGAGTTTGGACAGGAGGTAAAATATACAATCCTGAAGACGGCAAGACCTACAGTTCAAACATGAGAGAGATCGATGCCAACACTCTCAAGGTAAAGGGATGCGTCCTCTTTCTTTGCAAGTCGCAGGAGTGGACGCGAATTGAGTAGCCAACTTTGAAAAGAGAGGCTTTCTTTTGCACCGCGGACCGGATGGGCAGGCCGAAACCACCGCCTGCTCGCTGGTTGCCGCCAACCCATTCTGTACATGCATCAGCCCAGCCATCGCTCCCGTTGGCGAGCGAACGATTCGGCTTCTGCCAACCGCATGTACAGAACACTCGAAGGGCGTGTAGCGTCCAAGTGCGTTCAAAACTGGCTTGCAGCCCCGCAAGCCCCCCCCATAGGTCGCCAACAGCTACGGCGAGAAGCGCTGCAATTCTTGCGCAGTCACAACAATGGCGCGCTCTTCACGGCGCACCCTGAACCCTCATTTGAGCGACTTCCTGACGACCGCAAGTTCCTGGCGAAGACCCGCAACAACGCGTTCATCTCAGCAAACGATTCCTTATGATCGGCACATGGTTGCCAGTCGCACAGCGATCATGGCGCGGAAAGCGTTCCGAGCGATGCCGAGAATTGCATGGTGATGTCTTCTGGGCCGCAAGACTGTTCAATTGCCTTCGCAGTTTGCAGGGAAACGCCAATTCAAACAGGCCGGCGTTTCATTCGGGCGCGTGATCCCGTGGTGTTTCAGCGCCGATTCCCCTGCTCCAGCAAAGGCTTCAAAAGCCGGAACTGTCGATTGACTGGACGAAACGATCAGTGGTCGTCAATTCCCTGGCATTGCCTTTCCCACGGGCGGAACAAGACATGGGCTGTCTACAGAGGCGAGTCTCGACCGACGAAAGAACACATGCAATGCCCAGCCGGCAAATTCCGGTTGGCGGAATCGGCACGAACCAGCTTCATTCCGTGCGGTTGGCTCCGGGAATCCAGAGAACGTCAAGCGACCCGCCGTCATTGGCAAGGCGTGCCTGAACAAAGAACCAGTCGGAGAGTCGATTCAGGTATTGCAGAGATTGGGGATTGATCTCTTCACATTGTGCAAGTTCCACAACGAGGCGTTCGGCTCGCCGAGCGACTGTTCTGCACATATGCAGTCTAGAGGACAGCGGCGTTCCACCCGGGAGAATGAAACTGCGCAGCGGCTGAAGCTTCCTGTTGGCTTCATCAATTTCCCTCTCGATTCGCTCGACCTGCCCGGAAACCATCCTAAGCGCCGAACCCTTGGTTTCATCGGCGGAAATTGGCTTGCACAAGTCAGCTCCCAAATCGAACAGATCCTGCTGGATTGCGGACAGACGCAAATCCAGCTCGCCGTCAGCATGCTCGCGGGCCAGGCCGGCAACCGCATTCAGCTCGTCAACCGTTCCATATGCCGCCACACGTGCAGAAGCCTTCGAAACACGGGCGCCATCTCCAAGCGCGGTTTCGCCACGATCGCCGGTCCGAGTGTAGATCTTGCTTAGAACGACCATGCGCTAGCCTCCCTCGCGCCTGAATATGAAGATCATTATGAGAGCCACGGCAACAGCCTGTGCAATAATTCGCATGCGCATGACCTTGTTTGCGTGCTTTCGATTGAATTCGCTTCCTGTCGCAAATCCGCCAATGCCAAAGAGGAGAATGCCCAGCACAACCAGCGCCGCCAACACGACAACAATCAAGAATGGATCACGTGCCATGGTCCGGCAGCATCAACTCCGCTTTGCCAGAATGCTGTCAAGCATCCGTGTTGGAAGAAGCCACTTGAGAAACGCGGCCATCCTTGACTGCGTTGTGATGCGGTATCGGGCACGGGGCCTTGGCGACTCCAGTGCATGAATCAGTTTCTTGGTGACAGCGGATGGTTGCAGTTCATACCGATTCGGCATCGGGTTCTCGGTATACAGTCGAGGCACGAGGACAGTCCGGTACCATTTGGAATGAACCGACTCTTCCCAGCTTATCCACGATTCAAAGTGAGCCCGGCTGTTTAGTCTGAAATTGGTCTCAATCTGTCCAGGTTGCAGCAGGCAGACATGAATGTTTGTGTCTCGCAGTTCGAGTCGCAATGTGTCCGACAGTCCCTCCAAGGCACATTTTGTGGCTGTGTAGGCGCCACGCCAGCGCACTGCGACAATGCCGAGCAGCGAAGAGCAATTCACGATGCGCCCCCTGCCATGCCGCCGCATCACAGGAATGACCAGATTCGTCAATTCATGGTAACCAAAGACATTGGTCTCAAAAATCTGCCTCAGTCCCGCCCGCGGAACGTCCTCCAAGGCTCCAGGCTGTCCATGGCCACCGTTGTTGAACAGCGCATCTATCCTGCCATCCGAAAGCGACATTGCGTTTTCGAAGGCGTATCCAATGCTGCTGGAACTGGTGTAGTCCAACTGAAATGATTCAAAACCGTAACTTGCAAGCCAGTCGCAGTCATCCTGCAGTCTGCAAGTCGCCAGCACGCGCCAGCCGCGTTGCCGCAAGGTTGCGGCAGCATCCAGCCCGATACCCGAAGAACATCCTGTGATGAGAATTGTTTGCATTTGCCGGCAATCACCCTTTCCTGGCATGCAACGGTGCCGTGTCCACAGTTGACCAACCTGAGGTCGGCGCAATTTGCGCCTCGAATGTCAACTGTCCTGACGCCACAACCCTAGCATAGAATCGATACGCCTATGAGGCAAACCATTGTGTTGGCCAAATTGAAAGCGGCCGGACAGTTTGCCATGGACTCGTCGAGCGAAAATGAATGAGTTGCCAAAGCTTGGTTCTGGGCGCAGCGACTGGATCATGAAGCATTCGCAACTGTTGCCCATCCGCTTCTGTTGCCGCCGTCGCCGTTGACGGACTTACATGTGCAAAGAAAGACCTCCCAAGTGCGAAGACTTTGGTCTGCACATGCAAGTGAAGCTACGAGATTTGGACTGCAAAGACACATTGTGTCTTCATGTTCGTCGCTTGCCTTGCGGTTGCGCCTGACGGGAACACCCCGTCGGAGCATGCCAATCCCTGGCGCAAGGGGAGCTTTTTGGAACATGAGTGGCGACGGTTGCTGCGACGCTTGAGATCAGGCGCTGTCAATGTAATATGCTCCACAACAAATCCAGTTGTGAGACGTCATGGAAATCAAGCGGGTCGGAATCGTCGGCGCCGGGCAAATGGGCAACGGCATTGCCCATGTCTTCGCAATGGCAGAGTATGAAGTTCTGCTCTACGACAATTCTGTCGAGAACTTGTTCAATGGCATGCAGCGGATCCACAAGGATCTGGATACACTTATCCGGCTTGGCAAGATCTCCGATCAAACAAAGAGAGAGGTTCTTGGCAGGATCAAGCAGGTTGAGCGGCTTCGGGAATTGGGGCCGTGCGATCTGATAATCGAGGCTGCCCGCGAGAATGAGGAAGTCAAGAAGGCCATATTCAAGGAGTTGGAACCCTTTCTCGCCGAACAGACCCTGCTGACAACGAACACTTCGTCGATTTCGATTACACGGTTGGCGTCATGCACCGATCGACCGGAAAGGTTCATGGGCCTTCATTTCATGAATCCGGTGCCGCAGATGAAGCTGGTGGAACTGATTCGTGGCATTGCGACCGAAGAGTTCATCTACACGGAGTTGAAGAAGGTCGTTGAACGGCTGGGCAAGACCTATGCATCCTCGGAGGACTTCCCAGGCTTCATCGTCAACCGTGTTCTCATGCCAATGATCAATGAGGCGATTTACGCGCTTTACGAGGGTGTGGGCACCGTGAGCGCAATCGACCAGTCGCTGCGGCTTGGCACCAACCATCCAATGGGACCGTTTGAATTGGCGGATTTCATCGGTCTGGACACCTGTCTGGCCATCATGAACGTGCTTCACGATGGCTTGGCCGACACGAAATACCGCCCCTGCCCACTGCTGACCAAGTATGTCGAAGCAGGATGGCTGGGCAAGAAGACCATGAGAGGCTTCTACGACTACCACTGCAATCCACCCCGCCCAACGCGTTGATCGGACGGAATTAAAACGTCCATTCCGATAGGCAACGATCTGCCCTGCGCCGACCAGGGACTGCCTCGGAATTCGCGTCCCAGCAACTTCCGCCAGCGCAGTTGGTGCAACCCGATGAACTCTCAGAGTGTCGAGGGCAGGGACAGGTACGCAAGATCGTTCAGGATTGATTGCAAGAGTCCTAGGATTGGCTCCAATGATTCGTGCTTGGGGTCATGGATCGCCGCCAAGGTCGCAACAAACTCGGCCGTCTTCGAATCATGAGAGACATTTACCACCCACGACTTGCGGCACAGTTGCGTACATTTGAATGCAGAAGCGACACGCCGGAGTCCCGTGTGGGTCGTCTGTTTCGCTTCGCTTCACCACCTTCGTGCAAGCTTGCCGGCACGGAGTGAGTGCATCACGCCTTGGCGGCGTTCCCCTCTCCGCATTGGCGCCCTCTCAAGCTGCAAGCCCTTGAAGTTGAACGGCGCCCGCTGTTCAGTAAGCCTCGTTGAAACGATTTGCCACCAGCTCCTCAAGCGCATCCGCCAGGTCCAGTGCGCGTGGGCCAGAAGTTTCGAGCGATATCACGGATCCCTTGGGTGCAGCCAGCGTCAGCAAGCCCATGATCGATTCGCCGGAAACCACCGATCCCCCAAAGGACACCGTTGCATCCGCTTCATGACTTTCGACAATCTCGACGAACTTTGCAGACGCCCGAGCGTGCAGTCCCCTCAAATTGATTAGTTCCAATTTCCGTCGGATGACCTCGGATTCACTACACATCGTCAAAGATCCTTATGTGCTGTCGTCCAGCTTCAAATGCGCTCTGTGCTGCTTGGTTCAGTTCCAGACGCCGGGACTTGGCAAGCTTGACAAGCATGGGCAGATTCACGCCGCACAGGACCACGATGTTCATTCCATGGCATGCAATGAATGCCAAATTGGCCGGTGAACTTCCAAACAAGTCCGTTACAACGACGACACCACGACCTTGATCCACCCGGCTTGCGGCCTCGCAAATCTCCTGCTGCTTGGACTCCCTGTTGTGGCCTGGTTCGACTTCGACCGTTTCGAACAGAATCAGTTGCCCGATAATCTGTTCGAGGCATGTGCGCAATTCTCGTGCAAGCCGCCCATTGGCCACAACCACGATGCCGATCAAATCGCTGTTGGCCACCAAGCATCTCCGAAACGTCGCGGATGGCCAACGCCTTCAATTTGGCAGCCCATCGCTTCCGCTGCACCTTGCCTTCGCCCGTTCTTCCGAAACTGCCATGGCATCGACATGTCAATTGCATTCATTCCGCAATCTCTGTCTCAGTTGCTGTTGGGTTCCATCATTGGTTGCACCGTCCGAGCGGAATTCACGCCGGGCATTCCAGGAATTCCGGGTTCAAGCAAGGACCAAACGGAAAACACGCTGACCGATTGCTCTGTTTCATCGATTCCATTGGGATGTCTTCAGATGTTGCACAATGACAGCCGGCAAATTGGTCAAGAACTTGCCGAAAATCAAATCGATTTCGCAACCCAACAGCGAATATCGCCGCCGAACTGGATATCTTTCGGTTTCCTTGCGGTCCAGATCCGCAGCCAGGACCAACTCCACGTTTTCTGTGTACTCGCACTTCAGGATGCCCACGTATCGCACTTCGATCATGCCTTGGATCTGCGGCGGGGGAAAGACAAACAACCGGTTCTGTCTGCGCCTGACAATTGTTCGGTCGTCAGCCACCAACACGGCGCCTCTGGACATCAACTCAAGCGCAGCGCTGGACTTGCCGCTTCCAGGAGGACCCAGCATCGCGACTGCCCCTCGCCCAAACTGAACGGTTGTGGCATGGATTTCAAGTTGAGGCTCCTCGGACATGCTGCCCCTGCCCCACCCTGCTAGTAGCTCGTAGTTTTCGCATTCTCGGACTGCTGTTCAATGCCAATGCGCCTTCGCACTTCATCGACATGAGCGCTTGCAGCCGCTGCAAGCAGCCGCACGTCGCTGATCAAGGTCACCAGGTCGAATCCCCATTCAATGGCCTTGACCGCATACTCGGTGGAAACCGTGTGGATTCCGGCCTTTATGCCCGCGTCATGGCAGACCTTCCTGATCCGATGCAGCGCGTCGACGATCTCCTGCTCCTCGCGGTCGAGACCGGGTGCAAGTCTGCCATCGGTAAGTCCGAGCGTCAGGTCCGCCGGTCCGATATAGATGCCATCCAATCCGGGCGTTGCGGCGATCTCGGTGAGGTTTGCGTATGCTTCCGCTGTCTCCACCATGGCCAGGCAAACGACATTCTCGTTGGCTTCCGCAAAATAGTTGGGTCCACCTGCAAATATCGCTCTCGTAGGCCCGAAACTGCGAATGCCGTCAGGCGGATATCTCACATAGGACACGAACTCCTGAGCTTGCTTGCGGTTGTTGACCATGGGACAAATGATGCCATATGCGCCGGCATCCAGCATCTTCATGATTATGCCAGGCTCCAGCCAGGGGACTCGTGCAACGGGAGTGACGTTGCTGGCTCGCATTGCCTGAAACATCCGCACGGCATCGGTATAGCCCACAACGCCGTGCTGGGCATCGACCGTCACACTGTCAAATGCTTGAGCGGCCATGATTTCGGCCGAAAACCCGTTCGGAATCGAAAGCCAGCCGTTCAATGCTGGTTGTTGCCTGCTCCAGGCGGCCTTGATCCTGTTCTTGACCATCCGTGCTTCCAACTCACTGCCGTAAACCATCGTGCGCCAATCTCTGCAAACCATCGGAGTCGTCAGAAGACATGGCCGTTGCCGCAACTATGCCGAATTGCCAACATGGGCACAAGTTCAGTCCATTATTGGCCAATCCCGCAAGGCGCAACCTTTGCAACCTTTGCAACCTTTGCAACAAATGACGTTTGAGGAGAACGGCGCCGACTTCCTGATTCCTCCAAGTGTTGTCCAGCTCCATTGCCCTGGTTCCTCAAAGCGCCGGCGCCAGAGCGCTCCCGCACGTGTGCCTTTGGGACTTCCCGTTCGGAGAGCGGCTTGTTCATTGGCCGCCCGTCTCTCTTGCTTGATGAATTTGGAGGCTTCCGCACAATTCACTGCAGGCCGAGCGCCGGCGGAAAGCTCACGTCCGGTCCAATTGCATTGTTGGCGCCGAGTGCGCGAGCGCTGCATAATGGCGTTCCACAGAATGCGGAATCGGCGGCCCGGCAGAACCCTTTGGGCAGCCATTCCGAAATCTCGGTTCAGGACAAGCAATGACGTCACCTACCAAAGCCGTTTCAAGCTCTCCTCCCTCTGCAATCGACAGGCTTGTCTCGAATGCCCGGTGCGCCATCGACGCCTTTCCAAATGACAATCAAGACGTCGTCGACATGACGGTCAGAGCGATTGCATGGGCCGTGTTCAAGCCAGACCATGCGGCGCTCCTAGCCAGGATGGCTGTAGCGGACACTGGGCTTGGTTGTGTCGAATCCAAGATCCTGAAGAATCGTCGGAAGACGTTTGGAACGCTGCGCGATCTCCTTCGGGCAAGAACCGTTGGAATCATTGACGAGAAGCCGGACCGCGGCCTCGTCGTCTATGGCAAGCCGGTTGGCGTGGTTGCGGCGCTTTGCCCTTCGACAAATCCATCCGCAACGCCGGTCAACAAGGCAATGATGGCTGTCAAGGGAGGCAATGCCATCATCATTGCCCCCTCCCCCACTGGATATCGAACTTCTGCCAAGACCGTTGAATTGATGAGACTCGAGCTGTCCAGGTGTGGGATGCCCGAAGATCTCGTTCAGGCGCTGCCCTCGCCCGTAACCAGGCAGGCGACCAGGAATTTGATCGAGGCAGCCGACTTGGCGGTTGTAACCGGTTCGCAGAACAACGTCCAAACAGCCATGAGGTCGGGCACCGTGTCGATTGGAGTGGGTCCGGGCAATGTTCCGGCAGTGATCGACAGTTCCGCCGACTTGGCGGCTGCAGCGAAAATGATTCGGGAATCCAAGACCTTCGACTACGCAACTTCATGCTCGTCGGAGAATTCATTGATCGTTCTTGACGACATATACGAGCCTGCAATGAACGCTCTTGTTGTCGAGGGAGGATGGCGATGTTCACCCGAGGACGGCAACAGGATTCGAGAAACTCTTTGGCAGGACGGAAAGCTGAACCGAAAACTCATTGCCAGGAGTCCGGTTGTCATGGCTCGCGAGTGCGGACTGCCCGAAGATGCCGCTCGGTCCAGTTTCTTCATGGTCGAACAGGATGAAATCGACGGCGCCAACGGATTTGCCGATGAAAAACTGTCGCTCGTGCTGACCGTGTATCGCGCTGCCACATTCAGGAAGGCCGTGCTTCTGGTCAGGGACATCCTTGAGGTGAAGGGCAAGGGTCATTCGGTCGGAATACATACACGCGACATCAATCACGCACATATGCTCGCCGAGCGTGTCGATGCCGTGCGGGTGCTTGTCAATCAGGCTCACACATTTGGCAATGGCGGTAGTTTCAACAACTGCCTGCCGTTCACGTTGTCGCTGGGAGGTGGCACATGGGCCGGCAACACCATTGACGAAAACCTCAACTACCGGCATTTCATCAATGTAACGAACCTGGTGAGCGCAATCCCCGTCGACAAGCCATCCGAAGGGGAACTGTTCGGCCCCTACTGGAAACAGGTGCAAAATTGACGGTGGAACCAATCGGGTTGGCTGGGCAGCACAACGGGCTTGGCAGGGCCACATCGAACTGGTGGCATGCGAAATTCCAGGTTGAACGCGTTCTGCAAATGACAAGACTTCACACACGCAACCGATCTGCGACGAAATTGCACTGGAAGGATTGCTTTGCGGCAACCGCCGGTGCGCGCACAATGTCAAGGGACGTACAGCGGTGAGATTCTGCGAGAACGTCGGCAAGGCGGTTCTGACCGAGGTCGGCATCGCCGTGCCGAAAGGCGTGGTCGTGTCGACCGCGTCCGCTGCGGCCGACGCAACGACAAAGCTGGGACCAACCGCAATCAAGGCGCTTGTGCCGACCGGCCGCCGCGGCAAGGCAGGTGCGGTCAGACTGGTTTCGGATCCGGCGGAGGCGGCAATCGCTGGCGAAGCGATCCTCGGCATGCGCATCGACGGCTACCAAGTGTCGGAGCTATTGGTCGAGCAGCAAGTTCCGGTCAGTCAGGAACTGTATGCCGCCGTGGTCAATCACGCCTCCTCCGGAGGCCCCTTGATGCTGTTTTCCGCCTGTGGAGGCATGGATGTGGAGCAGGCGCTCGAAGCCAGTCCCGAAGCGGTGGTGAAGTGCGTCGCAAGCGTTGGCCATGGTCTTGAACCCGACACAGTAAGGAAAGCCATTGGAGACCTGTTGCCTGAGGATTGTGTGGATGCTGTAGCCCAGTCCTTGCTCCGACTTTACGACCTGTACCTCAACACGGACGCTGAAATCATCGAAATCAATCCATTGGCGATCACGACGCTTGGCGCCGTTGTGGCGTTGGACTGCAAACTTGCGGTCGATGACGCCGCTCTTCCAAGGCAACAATCTCTTGCCCGGCTGGCCGCAACGGAACCTTCAACCAGTCTGGAGGCGGCCGCAGCGGCGGCGGGACTGAAGTTCATCGAGCTGGAAGGCGACATCGGCATTCTGGCCAACGGCGCCGGCTTGACGATGACGACGATGGACGCGGTTGAGGTGTTTGGCGGGAAGCCGGCAAACTTCCTCGAGATCGGTGGAGAAGCATACAGAAGCGCCGACGTTGCAACTGCCCTCCTGCTCAGAAAGCCCGGGCTGAAATCCATCGTCGTGAATTTCTGCGGCGCCTTTGCGCGCTGCGACGTCATGGCCGCCGGCGTCATTGAAACCTGGAAGGAGCTTGAGCCGGAAATTCCCGTCTTCTTCTCCGTGCTGGGAACCGGCGACACAAGGGCGCGCTCCATGATACGCAGAGAGCTTGGAATTAAGCCTTTTCAGGACATGGACGACGCCGTGCGCTCAGCTGTCGAGGCAGCGGCTTCCCGATCATGATACTGCGGCGAAATCATCGCATCCTGGTGTTTGGCATTACCGGTCGCCAAGCCACCCACTGGGTGGGCAGGATGGTCAAATACGGCGCAAACGTCGTAGGAGGCGTCAACCCTCGCAAGCCTGGAATCCGTCATGTCGAGCGAAAGGTTTGGGCATCAGCGCACGATGCCGCCAAGGACTGCCGATTTGAAGTGGCGTTGCTGTTTGTGCCTCCGCTGGCGGCGCGGTCGGCAGCGGTTGATGCGATGGAGGCGGGCTCCAACACAGTTGTCTGCCTGACCGAACACGTGCCGACACGTGATGTCATGTACATGATTGAGGCTGCCACCGCGAATCGGGCCAGTTTGGTCGGTCCCAATACACCCGGGCTTGTAACTCCCGGCGAGACCTTTGCCGGCATCATGCCGGCCTTCAACCCAGCAATCTTTCAACCGGGCAGGGTCGGCGTAATCTCGAGGTCGGGAAGTCTGGGTACGCTTGCCTGCCATTACCTGACCAAGCACGGATTCGGCGTTTCGGCATTTCTCGGCGTAGGTGGCGACCCGATTGTCGGAACCTCAATGGCGGAGGGGCTGCGATTCTTTGCTGGTCACGGCACGACAGAAGCCATCGTGCTGTGCGGAGAGATCGGTGGAGCAATGGAGGAGGAAGTGGCGGAGTGCGCCGAAGCAGCTGCAAAACCGATTGTTGCATTCGTCGCCGGTCGGAGCGCCCCGGTGGGCAGGAGAATGGGACATGCAGGAGCGATGGTTGCGGGACGGTCCGGCACTCATGCGAGCAAGGTGCGTGCCTTGGAACGACACGGCATCCCGGTTGCCCAGCTTCCCAGCGAGCTACCGGCCCTGCTCTACAACGTCATGTCCGGGAGACGCTCAATAGAATCGAGCATGCGGTGAAATGCAGCAGGAACCTCAATCTTACTTGCGGGTGCCCGGCGCAGGCGGCGGCGTGTAGATTCGGTGTTTGAAGCCCTGGTTGTATTGGGTCTTCAGGTCGCGCCGCTCCCGCTTGGTCAGGTGAGGATGATACGCCAATGCGCTGTGTTCCTCGCAGTAGGGCTTGCCCGCCTGCACGGTGTTCTTTCCGCAAAACCAGAAGTTCTGCGTTGAAGGATCACCAATCGGCCATCTGCACGTCCGCTCGGTTAGCTGCATGAGGACTGTCCGCCTGTCCCCGATCGCTTCAGATTCGGAGTCGGCGTCGGATGGCTGATCCTCGCTGCCCGAGGCAGAAGCCTCCTGGTCGTTCCCGTCTGCGTTTTCAACGCCTTCCTGCCCGCCAGCCTTGTCACCCTGCCCCGGGGACTGACCGGCAGCGCCCCCGGCATCGTCCATTGCCGATCCGCGCTTTATCTTGAGACGGTACATCTTGCCGATAACCGCTCGACGCGTCTTTCCAATCAGGTCGCCAATCTCGGCAGCGGTATGGCATTCCTTCCACATCGAAGTGGCGACTTTGACTTGCTCGTCGGTCCAAGCCGGCGGCGCGCCGCTGGAATCATTGGCCATGTTCAACTGGCTCCCACCTACAAACTTGACGTGCCGCTGTCTGCGTCGAAGGAAGACTTCTCCGCAATCGGAATCTCAACGCGGGTTGGCGCGGCTTGGCATGCCATGCCACATTTCGCGCTCTCCGCTTCAAAGATATGATGAAACGCCAGTTTTGCAAGGGGAGCCGCGCATTTCTCCGGCAAGGCAAACGTGTTCGTTCTGGCGAAAACCTCAGGGACATTGCGATGCATGCTCTCTTGGGCAAAGGGAGCCACTGTACATGCGACCACGCGTCCGTCGCGGCGACGCTTGGCAATTGCCGGAAAACGGCTTGCGTTCGCCGAGAGGCATGTGCCTTCAAAGCCTGCGCACTGCCGCGCAGAATGGGACAACCCACAACAACTCCAGCGACGCACCAGTCCTCAGTCCCGGGTTCGTTCGGTGGGGCAAGGCACGCCTTTCGTTCCTGCCTGATCTGGTCAAATCTGACGCGTGCGGCTATGATTCAGTCCAACAGGTGAAACAGAGTTTCAGGAAGTCCGCGGCACGTAACGGTGAGTGGCAGCGCCAATGGCAATTAGTGGAAGAGACATGGATATCACGCTGGGCATGGAGGAAGAGCTCTTCCTGGTCGACCCGGAAAGCCGGCAGCTGGTCGCAGATCCCGACCCGGCAATTCTGGAGACCTGCCAGGCCAATGCCGGCCAGCACAAGATGGTGCGAGAACTGCTGCGGTCCCAGATAGAAACCAATACCCGGGTTTGTGCGTCCATTGCCGAAATGCGGGATGCAATGCGTGAAACCCGACAAATCGTCATTGACGCCGCCAGGAGCCACGGATTGGCGGCAATGGCCGCATCAACACATCCCACAGCTGTCTGGAAGCAACAGAAATTCTCGCCGGGAGACCGATACGAGCGCTTTGCCGCCACGTACCAGGACTGTGTCAGGCGCTTTGTCATCAGTGGCATGCACATTCACGCCGGATTTGGAGATCAGGATCTGCGCATCAAGGTCATGACCGCAATCAGACGCTACCTGCCCTTGCTGCTGGCGCTTTCAACTTCGTCACCTTTCTATGGAGGCCATCTAACCGGGTTCAGTTCCTATCGGCTCCTCCTGGTTGGCGGCCTCCCTCGCACAGGCATGCCTGGACCGCTTGCCTCAATGAAGGAATTCGATGACCTGGTTTCGCTTTACAGGCGCATGAGCTTTGTCCAGGACAGCAGCGAGATCTGGTGGGACATTCGACCTTCGCACTCCTTTCCGACCATTGAACTTCGCATTTGCGACGTCTGCACGAGGCTGGAGGATGCTGTCTGCGTCACCGCTCTCTACGCCGCTCTGGTGCGATTCCTAGCGCGCCGAATACAGTCCGGCTTCACGCCAGAAGAACCGTTGACCGAAATCATTGCTGAGGACCGCTGGGTGGCATCTCGGTATGGTGTGTTTTCACATTTCGGCAGAGCGCACTCCGCAACCGGACGGGTTGATGTCGAAGATCTGGTGGAGGAGCTGATTGAGGAACTCGACGAAGACATCGAGGCGCTTGCCTGTAGGGCGGAAATTGATCATGCGAGGAAGATCATCCGGGAGGGTACCAGCGCCGACCGTCAGCTTGACCTGTATCGATTGAGACTGCTCGAAGGTGACAGTGTTGAATTGGCGGAGGAAAAGGTAGTTGATCTCCTGCTTTCGGACACGAGCAACCAAGATTGAGTGAACTTCATTGATTGGCGGAGCCTCTGCCTCGATGGCGCCAACGGCAGCCTTGGTTGCAAGCGCATGCCGGAACGCTTTCTTCCGCCCTCTGGGTCGTCAGGAAACTGAACAGAAGAAAGACAATGATTGACAGGTTGCCTTCCATTCTTGCGCTTGCGGCGCTCATCGCGCTCGCGACGCCTTCGCCGCCGGCTGGCGGCGACGTCGTGCATCAGGATGGGACAGGAATCTCCGTGGCAGCGGATCCCGAGGGCTGGCTTGCCGGGCTGACAACTCCGCTGCTTGAATTTCAGCGGCGTGCCAACGCTCAGATTGCCTTGCACATGTCCGCGGTCGAGTCAGGCGGCGATCCAAGGGCGTTCCTGCTAGGGCTGGCTATTGCCTTCACATACGGAGCAATACACGCATTCGGGCCCGGACATGGGAAGTTTGTCATAGTGTCCTACTTCATCGGTCGAGAGGCACGCGCAATGCGCGGCGTATACATGGCCGTCCAAATTGCAATTGTGCATGTGATTGCCGCCGTCCTGGTTGTGTGGCTCGCTGACCTGATTCTACGTTCGGGTTTCGGCATCAGTCTGTCTGAAGTTCCAGGCGTGCGCGCTGCAAGTTTCCTGATAATCGTCGGCATCGGGCTGTACATGCTGTATGGCGCAATTCGGACCTCGCGCTCGCCGGCAGCCGCCCGGCAACACAGCCATGGCCACTCCCATGGACATGCGCACGGACATCGTCACGGCACTTCGCATTCCGGGTCCGATGGCGTGGAGAGTGGATTCATGGCTCTCGCCATTGGCATGGTGCCCTGTCCAGGAGCGGTCGTCATCATGCTGTACGCTGTGGCCAACGACATGATCTATCCGGGTTTCATCTTGGTGGCGGCGATGTCGGTCGGCATTGGACTGAGCATCTGCATCATCGGAGTGGCGGCAATTCTCCTCAGGGAACATGCATTGCGAGTTCTTGAGCGTTCCGGAGGAGGACATGATGCAAGCCGTTTGCGAACTGCAATGAACTACGCAGGAGCAACGCTCGTAACCTTGGTCGGGCTGCTCTCCTTTCTGGCGTTCCTGGACGCACCACTGACTTGACGGCAGCTTGTCGGGACGGATCTGCCGAAGGCATTGATCGCCAAAGCATGCACCAGCAGTGTTTTGGCCCTCCTCGTGCCTCAAACAAGGATGTCAGGTCATCGACAGTGGCCGTTGAAACGCCCATAAACCGGAATCTCGCCTTTGAGCCCGTTTTGTTGACATCCGTTTCGTGAAATTGTGGATCCGATGACTGTAATCGACCGCGCGGTGTCCCGCCAACCAAGGGAGCGCCGCTTGGCCCCTGTGAATTTGGTTGGGCAACGCGAGACTTGCAATGTCCTCGGCCACTCACGAAAGCGACCATGTGGTCATGTGGCTGCGTTGGCTGCCAGCAGTCGCCAATTGTCATGTACCGACCGAACGGACAGGGTCAACTTGCGGTTTTGCTTCCACGCGCAGCCGGAACTCAAATCGTCGCCGCTGAACAAGGCGGCCCATTGGCCTGCATCACTGCCATCAGCCGCGACCAATGTTGGCATTCCGACCACTTGAACCCTCACTTATCCATCGTCAACAGTTGACTTGCCACAGGTATGCAGTCATTAGGTCTGCCCTTGATCAGGCTAGGAACAAGTACATGATCACACCCGTAATGCCGACTTACGCCCGAACCGAAATGGGGTTCGTCAAGGGAGAGGGAAGTTGGGTCATAGACGAGGACGGCAACAAGTACCTGGATGCTGGAGCTGGAATAGCAGTGTCAGTTCTGGGACACGCTCACCCGCGTCTGGTGCAGGCGCTCACGTCCCAGGCACAGGCGCTGTGGCATACCTCCAACCTCTACCGCATTCCCAATCAGGAACGCTTGGCGGAATTGTTGGTCGACAATACATTTGCCGACACCGTGTTCTTCAACAACAGTGGCGCCGAGGCGGTCGAGACTGCCGTAAAGATGGCGCGCCGCCATTGGCACGCCTGCGGGTCACCGGAACGGAATGAGATTATCACGCTTGAGCATGCGTTCCACGGCAGAACGCTGGGAATGATCTCAGCTGCGCCCAGTCCGAAACTGACGGATGGATTTGCACCGCTCCTTCCCGGTTTTCGACAGGTTGTGGCAGGCGATCTGGATGAAATTGCTTCGGCGGTGGGAGAGAACACCGCTGCAATTCTCGTGGAGCCCATACTGGGCGAAGGCGGAATCATCCCGCTTTCCGACAGCTACCTGAAAGGGTTGCGCAAGCTCTGCAACGACCATGGCGTCCTTCTAATACTTGACGAGATCCAGTGCGGCATGGGCAGGACCGGAAAGTTGTTTGCACATCAATGGGCAGGCATCGCGCCGGACATCATGGCCATCGCAAAGGGAATTGGAGGTGGGTTTCCATTGGGGGCCTGCCTGGCAACCGAGAAGGCGGCATCGGGAATGACCGTCGGGACTCACGGTTCGACCTACGGTGGAAATCCGCTGGCCTGCGCGGTCGGCTGCGAAGTCCTGAAGATCGTTTCCGACGAAGACTTTCTTCAAGTGGTAAGGAGGACGGCGGGCCAGCTTCGGCAGGGACTGGAAGCAATTGTGGCTGGGCACCCCAACGTGTTTGAAGACGTGCGCGGCAGCGGGCTCATGCTGGGACTCAAGTGCAGATCCGACAACATGAACATGGAGGTTGTAAGCGCTGGGTATGACCAGCGAATACTTCTCGTTCCCGCCGCCGACAATGTAGTTCGCATCCTGCCACCACTGAACATTTCTCCGTTTGAAGTGGCAACCCTCATTCAGGGCATCAACAGGTCAGCCCAAAGCTTGGATTCGAAGCAAGATGCCTGATTTTCTGGAAATCAATGAACTCGCGCCAGCGGAACTGCGCCGCATTCTGTCGCATGCGGGCCAGTCGCGGGTTCGGTCCGACATGAACCAGTCTCCGCTCTCGGGCAAGTCCGTGGCGCTGATTTTCGAAAAGCCGTCAACCAGAACAAGGTTGTCCTTCGAGGTTGGCGTGCGTCAACTTGGGGGCTGGCCGGTGGTGCTTTCGAGCGCCGAGATGCAGATGGGCAGAGGCGAGTCCATATTCGACACGGCAAAGGTTCTTTCACGGTTTGTGGACCTGATCATGATCAGGACATTTGCCGACAGCACATTGCGGCAATTGGCCGAGCACAGCGACGTGCCGGTAATCAACGGCCTGACCGACAAGAGCCATCCATGCCAGATCATGGCGGACATTCAAACATTCCAGGAGAGGCGTGGGTCAATCGAAGGCAGAAACGTTGTGTGGCTGGGCACGGGAAACAATGTCTGCACGTCGTTCCTGCACGCCGCAGGCCAAATGGGATTCAACCTTGTCTTCAGCGGACCCAGAGAGTTCCATCCCTGTGAGGACGCCGTTGCGTTCGCCGAGGGCAAGGGAGCGCGCGTGGTGTTCGAATCGAACCCTCGTGAGGCGGTTTCGAAAGCGGACTTGATTGTCACGGACGCGTGGGTTTCCATGCACGAGAAGGCTGAGGAAAGGGAACGCATCTGGGATACATTGATGCGCTATCAGGTCAACAGCGATCTCATGGCAGCTGCGCCCACCAATGCATTGTTCATGCATTGCCTGCCTGCCCATCGCGGAGAGGAGGTCACTTCGGACGTGATGGACGGACCCGCTTCGGTTGTCTTCGACGAAGCCGAAAACCGGCTACATGTGCAAAAGTCGATCATGTGTTGGTGCCTGGACCTGCTGGGGGATTAGGACTGCGCACGTCCAGTCAGCCTCATGCTTGTTGTGGCAATTTCACTGGGGCATTTGTGGAATCTGGCATGCCCGCCCGAACTCTGCCCAAGGGCTCGCTGAAATGACCGAACCACCGCAGAAAGCCATCTTGCCTGGACATGGCTTGCAGCGCTGCGGCAACCGGCTCGGCAATTGGGACTGTGCTTGAAGGCTTCCGGCAAGTCCAAGACATATCAGTGTCTGGATTGAACATATTCCGGTTCATGCGCCTGGCTTGAACCGAGTGTGCAGGCCCTAGCCGATTTCGACGGCTGCTGTGCAAGGCGCACCGTTCCCGGCCGGCTGTTGTCCGAGGTCACCCTCACGGATGAGTACGCGGTAAATGTCAGTCAGGTGCTCCTTGAGCTTACCGATGGTGCGTCCGACCGGAACGTGGAAGATGTCTTCCAGAACGATCTCCGTGAAGTGGCGATCGGCATCTTCCGGCGCTTCCTTGATATCCAACTCTTCTATCTCGTCATTGACGATATTCGCGATCTCGTAGCGCACCGTACGAGTGACTGGTTCATCAAGGGCGGATGTTCGAACATGCCACAGAGGCGCACACCAACAAGCAGCGCTCTTCATTCCCATGCCAAACTCGGCCAAACCAGATCGATCGGGCGGGATTGCTGCCGGCCGGAAGGCGCGTCCAAAATCGGCTATTGCGATACCTGCAGCGTTGTCCCGAATCGATATACGAGCAGGCGATGAAGTATCAATGTCGATGCTGACGACGAGCTTGAATCCGTTTCCGTGATGAGCCCTTAAACTGTCTATATTCCGCGAAAAGCTCTCGACTGCATTATCCACGAATTCGGCAAGTGCATACCACGGCTTGTAATTCAAGTGCCGCAAAACGGCGAGAATGCTCACACCGGGTCGGATATCGACTTTATTTGCCGCCAATTCGCCTTCCCTCTTCTGACAGCTTGGCTCTCAAGCGACTTTCTCAAATGCTGAAGTATGCTGATCCACGGTTGCCAGTGCCGCATCGGAACGGCCAGAACGTGGCAGGAGTTCCCTCGCTATAGCTCGTACCACATCGACGTTTACCGCGTTGCCGAGCGCTTTGAAGGCGGCTGTCTGCGCCTCGGGAAAATGCTCCAACTCACCCATGCTTTGGAGACGACTACACTCGCGAATAGTCATGTAGCGCCGTTCCCGAGCAACCACTGGTACCTGGCTCGTAGTCATCGCGACCAACGACGGCGCGGTAACCGGACGCTTCACGCGAATACCTGATGCACGAAATTGGATTACGTGCTCCCAGATCGACCTCTTCTCGCCTTTGCAGTTCCACTCGAATTTCTGAAAGCTTGGTGAAAAGTTATGGATTCTGGGCAACCATTCATCGATCCAACTCTTGTGCCTCTGGTACAGTTCACGGTTCTGCCAGATGAAATTTATCTTCCACTTGGGAAAAACGCTCCTTTTGTCAAGAGCGTAAGGAGGCAGCGCTGCCATGACTTCCTCGGCTGTGAGAGCCTGTAGAGACTGACCTAAACTTCCCTGGAACGATCCGATCTCTGTGAAGCCAGCACCAAAGGGTGATTTGTCCCGATAGGGATATGTTGCACCAAATTCCATTGCCCATATCGGAAACGAAGGCAATTCCTCGTCCGGTGGATAGCGATCAAGAAATTCCTGCCAAACGTCAAGGTAGTGTATGAACCTTCGCGGAAGCGGCTTTGCTTCTGCTGGATCCTGGTCCAATATCTTGAATATTGAGAGGTTAGTATCCAAATTGGGCGAGGGCCAGGAAAAGCCACCGAGCCCTCCTCGTCTCCCGACAATGAAGGCGCGCACCCGGATCTGCGGAACACCAAATTGGTGCGGGGAAAGCAATTGATCATCAACACAGTAGCCGGCAAGCCGTAGGCGGTGGATGATCGTCTTCCAGGTTCGGCCCTGCCGGTGGCGAACGAGATTTGGAACGTTCTCGATGATGAAGTATTCTGGTTTGTGGATTCGCAGAGTGCGAACAACGTAGTCGAACAGATCACCCCATTGCGCGCATTCAAAGCCCTGTTGATCTCCTGCCTTAGAGAATGGCTGACATGGAAACCCCGCGCATAAGATGTCATGGGCGGGAACAGTTGATAAATCGAGTGTTCTAATGTCGCCGTGCGGCTTGAGTCCAAAGTTCTTCCTGTAGATCTCAGCGAGACTTTCGTCTAGTTCACAGGCGAACACGCACTCGTGACCAAGTGCCTCAAGCGCTCGATGAAAGCCGCCAAGCCCAGCGAACAGGTCAATGAATCGAAGCACCTGCATATTATACCAAACCGTATTACATTCGACTCATGGCAAAAGCTCCGCTCCTGGTCGTATTCAACACTGGCAGGGAGCGAAGGAAGCGTGGTTGTTTTTCGGGGTGCAGTCGGTTCGGATCCAGTCCAATATGGAGCATCTACCAACACATAGGAGGTTCCGACATGCCCGCACCTGTGAAGATTACGAGGACCGACCGCACGTCCAGACAGTTGCACCGATACGCCAACAAATGCAAGGACCGAATTCAGGCGCGTCGCGTGCGTGCCTTGGCGATGGTCGTCGGTGGAAAGCTGCGCAGCGAAGCGGCCGAGGCGGAGGGAGTGACGCTGCAAACGATACGCGACTGGGTGATCCGCTACAACCGATGGGGCGTTGCGG
>MKWU01002025.1_pt1 | contig 32240 bp, 26 predicted proteins | sample 809101 | NCBI WGS metagenome assembly MKWU01 (sample SAMN05860141, study PRJNA318959) | sponge metagenome | host: Aplysina aerophoba | place: Slovenia: Piran, Adriatic Sea, Gulf of Piran | collected 2013-05-07
GCATCGCGATCGCCAGCGTCGCATTTACGCACTTCTACGCCCGGTCCTTCAAGCTTTAAGGATCGGGACAGCAAATGCATGAAGTGGCGGCCAGGCACAATCTAGCGCCGCACCTAAGGGCTCGCGACGACGCGGTGCTACCCCTGCTGACAAGCGAAGCACTTCCCTTTGCGAACAAGCGAGATCGTGTATTTCGGCGGCAAATGGTTGCCGTCCGCAACCAGGCAGTAGCCTCGCCCCCTCCGTTGCGGTGGAAACCCATCACGCATGATGCGCTGTATGGCTTCCGCAATGTGTGCTCTAGTGATGCACTCCGGAATCATGATCCTCTCTACTATTCTTGGACTTCGTTGGGTATTTGCGCTATATTTTGAGTAACACCCCTTGCGGTTTCGATCGCAGGGCGCAGGGCCTCTTCGGAGGCCCTTGCTTTTTTGGGCGCAGTGATGCGTACGTTCGTATATGTTGACGGGTTCAATCTCTACTACGGCGCCCTCAAAGGAACCCCATGGAAGTGGCTGGACCTAGTCGCTCTGTTCAAGACTGTCCTACAGCAGCATCACGACATTCTCAAGGTCAAGTACTTCACCGCGAGAGTCTCGGGCGTACTGTCCGACCAGTCGAAGCCCCAGCGCCAGGACGTGTATCTCCGCGCTCTCCAACGGTTCCGACCGGAAGTGGAGGTGTGCTTTGGGCATTTTCTCAGGCACAGAGTCCGAGCGCCACTTGCACAGCCGCTGGGGGGACGGCACACGGCAGAGGTGATCAAGACCGAGGAGAAGGGATCCGACGTCAATCTCGCCGTGCATCTGCTGAACGACGGCTGGCTCGACTCTTACGACTGCGGAGTGGTGGTGAGCAACGATAGCGACATCGCCGAAGCCATGCGTCTCGTCCGTGAGCAGCATGGCAAGCGGATCGGGCTGGTAACCCCAGGAACAGGGAGACCTTCGCAGCAGTTAAAGCAACACGCCGATTTCGTGCGCCATATCCGAGCCAACGCCCTACGGCACTCGCAACTGCCAGACCCGATCCCCGGCACCAACATCCGGCAACCTGCGGCTTGGTAAGGAGGCTGCCTTGTACGACGGGTCGTTCGAGCTAACTGAAATCGTGGAGGTCACGTACGACGAGAACACGATAGGTTTGCAAGCGACGAGCTCGGTGAGGCTGACATCCGAAGCGGCGTCGGATGCGGGACCGTCCGGACGCCCGCGGTGAGCACCTCCGCAGGCCCGTGGGCCGCAGGGCCTTCCTGCAAGGAACGATCCCGGGAGCGACCTCCCCGAGTGGCCCGTTCGCGCAAGCGAGGGCCGTTTTCGGGGGGGGCGCTCCCGCCCCGCTACTGTTTCGGCCTTCCTGCGCCGACCGTCCCGCCCAAATTCGTAACTCGCTGCTGAACAAGGCCTTGGCACGGCCGCGAGGGTTTCGCGGAGGCGCGAAACGGGCTTCCCGCGTGCACGGCGAGTATTTCGTTGCGGCATTTTCCCCGAAACAGCGAACGACCGCCCCCAAGCTGGCCAGACCACAGCCCCCTTCAGGGGAAATGGGCATCGTGACGGCGCTGCAGGCCTTCGCTGTGCCGGCGTTCAATCACGCCTTGGTCAGGGATTAAGCCGTCGATCCTCGGCACAGTGTTCGAGTGCAGTTGCGGTCCCGAATTTCGCGGCTTGCAGTCAATACGCACGGTCAGGCCGTGTCGGAGAGATAGTCCGCCCACGCCTGCATCAGGATCCGCCGTCGATTGAGCAGGTCCGATCGAGCGTAGGCCGTCTCGACCTTGCTCTGGACGGCATGCGCCAAACACGCTTCGGCAACTTCGTGCGGCTGGCCCGCCTCCCCGCACCAATCGCGGAATGACGACCGGAATCCATGCGGGACCGCTCGGATGCATTGCTCCCGGAGCAGCTTCGACAGCGTCGCGTCCGAAAGCGGCTTGCCGGTAACGGACGGAAAGATCAGCCCCTCGCCGTGCGAGAGTCGTCGCGCCTCGGCCAGCACGGCGACCGCTCGCGGCGCCAGCGGGACCCTGTGCTCGCACCCTGTCTTGGAGCGATCCGCCAGGATGGTCCAGATCCCGGAATCCCGCTCGACTTCCCGCCACCCCGACAGCCGGACCTCCCCGAACCGGCACGCTGTCAGGACCAGAAACTCGAAGGCGGCCTTGGTTCCCGGCCAGACCCCGCTGTTCCGCACCGTCTCGATCGCGGCCGCGATGTCCCCGTGCGGCAAGGCGGCGAAATGCCGTGTCGATCGTCCATTGCGGGGGCAGGGCCGCGTCGAGTGTGGCTCCGGCGGGATCGTCCGGCCGGTAACTCTCGGGCACTACCCAGCGAAAGATCCTGCTGAGCCGCTGCTAGATGCGGCGCAACCACGACCCGCGAATCGCCGAGGAGCGTGCAATGGCAGCGCGAACGGCAATAGCGGGGTGCTGCCTCGCCTGTCACCCGCACGCCCAGCTCGCGCTGTGGCTGGCGACGCATTCTATGCGAGGCAAGGCGGTCTAAGGTGGGCCCCCTCCTTCCGCGTCCGATAATTGTCAGGCCGCAGCGTTACGCCGCCGAGCCTGGGCTAGATCGTAGTCCGTCTGGAGATCCAGCCAAAGGCCAGCGCGGGAGTTCCACACAGATTCCATGCGCAACGCCAGCTCGGGGGTAATGGGAGCCTTGCCGTCAAGCACGCGCTCCAACTCGCCGCACTCAACACCCAGTTGCTCAGCGGCGGCGGGGATGGACCGCGGATCCTCGAAGCGGATACGCCGGAGGATCCTGCCAGGGTGCGGCGGGTCGCGGCGGACATTGTCCACTTTGGCCTGCAACTCCTCCGGTGCAAGCGCCTGCATCCATTCGCCCATGTCCCAATCAAGCTCCGATGATTGTCGACTACTTCCACATCATACGCATTACCATCCCGGAACCGAAAGACGATGCGCCAGTTTGCGGACACCTCGATCACGGAGAAGCCCCTGCGGTCGCCGGCCAGCCGGTGGACGCGGATCCCCTCGGCGCGCAAGTCCTCAGAGGAGGTGCCGCGGTCCAGAAGCTTGAGCAGGAAGTCGATCTTCTCGGCGAGCTCGGCGGGGAGCCGCCGTCGGTCGCCTCGGGCGAATCTCTTCGTGGCGCGATTGCCGAAGGAGCGGATCCCACCCTCCCAGCGTAGTCATTTGCAGGAGCTAACCAGAATCAATGGTCACGGGGGCGGCTTTTCCATGTCCGATAATTCCCGATGTACTCAGATCGGTTATCGAGCTTGCTTACATGTTCGTCGTATAGAGCGACCGACCGCCGATGCATCTCAACAAGAGCGAAGAAATCGTTCACGAGATTGCCGGGGGAGCAGCCCGTGCGGGGCGGGCACGTAACCGCGGGCCGGCGCCGCTCCAATCCTCGCTTCGGCCGCGATGGCGCGGAGCCGGGCATGGAACCGGAACCCGCCGACCCCGATCACGACGCCTAGGACAAAGAGGACCGCGCCGTTGGCCTCCAGCTGCCGGTCGACCCGCCGCTCGCGCTCGGCCAGCAGGTCGTTGCGGAGTTCGTCGATCTGCCGCTGCAACTCGACGTGGCCGGCATCGGGTGGGTCGGTCGGTGGCCCTGCCGCCGCGGGTCGCGGGAGCCGCGCGTCGGGGTTGGCGAAGAAGCGCACGTCGCGCAGCTTGGGGTCGTGCAAGTCAAGGAACTCGACCCCGCCGTCGAGACCGCCGCGGAGCTGGCGCCGGCCCGAGCCGCCGTTGCGGTAGAAGAGTGAGTTGGTGACGGAGCTCTCGCCGTCGTCGAAGAGCAGGACCGTGCGCAGGCCGGCGGCGATCGCCCCGCCGCCGAAGCGGGTGATCAGCAGGTCCGAGGCCAGCACGCCGCTGTCGTTGCGCAGGCGCAGGCCGGCGGCCTTGCGCTCGCGCTCGCCGTAGGGGGCGGCGTGGACCAGGGTGACGTTCGACAGGGTGGGCAGCGAGCGGGGCTTGAGGTTCCAGCCTTGCTCGTCTCCGGCGCCAGCACAAGCCGCGGCTGGTCCTGCTGGACCTGGTGCTGCCGGGCACCGACGGCATCGCTCTGCTGCAGGCCCTGCCCGAGCTCGAGGACCTGCCGGTCATCTTCATCTCGGCCTACGGCCGCGACGAGACCATCGTCAAGGCCCTGGACGCGGGCGCCGCCGACTACATCGTCAAGCCCTTCTCCCCGTCCGAGCTGACCGCGCGCGTGCGGGCGACCCTGCGCCGGCGGGCCGCGCCGGAACCCTTCCGGCTGGGGGGCTGGCGATCGACTACGACGAATGCCGCGTGACCGTTGCCGCCGTCCTCTCGTCCTGACGGCGACCGAGTTCGAGGTGCTGCGCGTGCTCTCCACCAGCGCCGGCCGGGTCGTCACCTACGAGTCGCTGCTGCGCCGGGCGTGGAGCAAGCCGGACCGCGGCTCCTCCCGCGGCCCGACCCTGGTGCGCGCGATCATCAAGACCCTGCGCCGCAAGCTCGGCGACGACGCGGTCAAGCCGGCCTACATCCGCAACGAGCGCGGAGTCGGCTACCGCATGCCCCGACCGCGCGACCCGTAGGCCATCTCCGCCGCCTGCGGCCGGAAGACCGCAGATCGCGACCGCCCCCGATGCCCCGCGGGAACTGGCTGGTCACCGCTCCCGTCTTGCCTTCCAAGCCGGCAGGATCGTGGCTCGAAGCGTGCTCGGTCGATCCTGCCAACGATGTCTCGGCTTTCAGCAGTCTTGGCCAGCGTCGACCCGTAGCGACCGTTCTTCGCCACGGCCAAGCCTCCACCGGGCGGGGGAACCCTGTTGGCGCGGTTCGAGAGCGACCTGCGGAGGAAGGTTGCTGATGTTGTCATTGCAGTACAACTGGCTGACAAGGGGTGCGGGAAACGCATGCTCGGTTGGCTAGCCTGTGCGCTAGCGTGCAAGTGCATGAAGCACCGTCCGCATGTCTGGTTTTCTGGATATCCAGGTAAGGCTTGGTTCATGAATCGCATACAGCACGCCTTGCACCGGGGCCACTACAGATTTCATGCGTCACCGATCCATTGCCGCGCCCGCTCAGGGCAATTGCATCCCCAAGTAATCGACAGGATCGGCAGGGAGAACGACCGATTCGCGAAGCTCACGAATGTCAATCGCATATAGGTAGAGCCTTACCGACGCCATGCATTGACGGTATCCTTCAGCAGGACCGGATCGTCACGCTGACCAAAGTAATTGTCGCCGCCCAGCCCCGGAGTTGTTGCCTTCGGGCGATTTGCCGAAACAGCGTTTCGGCAACTACTGCGGTTCGCAGACCCGGATCGACCTGCACTACCGTGCAGTGCCGTGTCTGGAGCAACCGCACTGCCTAAGCAGTTTCAAGTGTGGGACAAAATGTTGGATAAGATTTCTTGAATCGAATATAAAGTCTTTATTTCCAGTTATTTCTATTGGGGGCGTGGAGCCGACGACGGGACTCGAACCCGTGACCTCGTCCTTACCAAGGACGCGCTCTACCAACTGAGCTACGTCGGCCAAGGGCTTCGTCGCCTGGCCGGTGAATGGAGCGGGAGACGGGAATCGAACCCGCAACCAACAGCTTGGAAGGCTGTGACTCTACCATTGAGTTACTCCCGCAACATCCTCGCGCATGGCCTTGCCACGCTATCCCGATCAAGCCGCCCGGGGCCGAGTGGAGCCGGCGAGAGGACTCGAACCCCCGACCGTCTGATTACAAATCAGATGCTCTACCAGCTGAGCTACGCCGGCCCGAACGAACTTAACCCCATGATATCACCCGCCCAGGATCCCCGATGTGGATATCAGTTGCCCCGACAGGCCATAACCGCGATCGATTCGACACTCGCCTGTCAGGCCCCCGGCAGCCGCAATTCGCGAAAGCCCACTTGGAAAGCTACGGCCATGAGGTGCCGCAAGGCACGGCGCGAGCGCGCTTTGTTCTCGACCGATCCGCTGCTGGAGGCCATCCACCGACCGTGATGCGAATTGGCTGGGAGGCAGGGATTCGAACCCCGATAAACAGATCCAGAGTCTGCCGTGTTACCGTTACACCACCTCCCAGCGAGGCGGGACAACGTCCAAGTCAAAGTATAGCCTGTGGGTCCGAGCCAGGATTGGCCTGAGGACATTGAAGATGAGAATCGCCTTTGTGGGAGCTGGAGCGGTCGGCGGGTATTTTGGTGCCCGCATGGCGGCAGCCGGTATCGACGTTTCGTTCCTGCTACGGCCGGACAGCGCCCGAGCGCTCAAGCGTCGCGGGCTACGTGTGCAGAGCCCCTTGGGGGATGTTGAAATCGCTCGGCCCAAGGTCACCAGTGATGCCTCGACCGGGTTTTGTCCGGATGTCCTATTCTTTGCGTGCAAGGCCGAGCATGTCCGCGGCGCGGCGGAGTTCGCTCGACCGGCGGTCAAGCCCGAGACGCAAGTGATTTCGTTGCAGAACGGAGTCGATGCACCGCAGATCCTGCTGGACGTGCTGGGTTCCGGGTGCGTATTCGGGGGGCTCAGCCGGATCTTCGCGGAGCGCGTTGCAGTGGGCAGGATCATGCATATGGGAATACGCCCCTCGATCGCAGTTGGCGAACGTCACGGAGGGATCTCTGCAAGGGCGCGCCGTGTTACGGAGTTTTTGGCGGGCGTGGAAGGAATGGTGATCGACTGTTCGGCGGATATTTGGTCGGAAATGTGGAAGAAGCTGCTGATGGTCTGCTCGCTAGGGGCTGTAGGGGCGGTGGCCCGCGCACCGCTGGGTGTCTTGCTCGATGTCCCGGAGGCGCGAGCCCTGCTTGAGGCGGCAGCAGACGAGATCGCGGTCGTTGCCAGGGCAAACGGTGCCACCGTGGAGATTGATTTTGCCCGGCACCAGATCGCCAGGTACCGCAACCTGCCCTCGGAGACAACCGCCTCGATGCATCGTGACCTCGAACGCGGCGATCCGTCCGAACTAAGGGACCAACTGGGAGCGGCCCGCCGATATGGTGCAGCCAAGGATTTGCCCACTCCGACGCTAGACGCGCTCTATGGGGCGTTACTGCCGGGCGAGATGCGAGCGAGGGGTGAAATCGATTACTCCAACGTTGCGCGTCGCACGGCCCCTGAGACGGTCAGTTCTTGATCAAACGGGCAACTTCGACCAATCGGGCGCCAAGATTCCGGGCTTCCTCGAGTTCGTGCTCTCCGACTCCCTTTTCGTGTTCCGGAATCCCGGTCGTGGCGGACGCACCCAGCCCGCCGTACGGCGTGACAAGGACCATCCCGTACTGCAACATGCTGAGGGCCATGCTGAGCATGGTGAACTCCTTGCCGTTGGAGGGAGCGCCGCCTGTGGCGAACACCGCGCAGGGTTTGTTCTGCAGCCCACGGCTCCGCCAGAAGCCTAGGCCGTAGGCCCAGTCTACGAGGGCCTGTCGCACCTCGACAGCCACATCCCCCATGTGGACCGGTGACCCCACCGCTACCGCATCGGCTGTGTTCAGGTCTTCCTTCGTGACTTCTCCGATGCGTTTGACCACAACGGTGACGTCGTCACCCCCCGCCCCCTCTGCGATCGCCGTTGCCATCGTCTCGGTGTTGCCTGTCTGCGAGTGGTAGGCCACGAGCACGGTCACCTCTTGAGCCATCGATGCCCACGGGGCCAGGACGAGAACCCAGGTCAGAGCCGTGGGGAAGCGATATCTGGACGCTGGATTGGCCGGGTTGTACATGGTCGCGCCTAGTCTAGCCTGCCCTCCGATCCCGCCCCAAACGCAGGGCGTGGCTCCTGCCGACCGCCGCCCCCGAGCGCGGAATCTTCGTAGGGAACATGAACCCGCTAACCTGCGCGCACCTGCGGACTGGCGCTTGCATCGAAATGGTTCACGGGGGGCTACGCTGAGGTGAGTCAGAGAGTGTTGTGGTCTCCATGAGAGTCTTCTCCTTCAGCAGTGGCACGTGGATAGCGAAGCCGCTGAGAGACGTGTTTCCATTCTTCTGCGAAGCTCGCAACCTTGAGGAGCTGACCCCAGACTGGCTGAGATTCCAAGTCCTGACCCCGCCACCAATCGAAATGGCGGTTGGGACCCGGATTGACTATCGGTTGCGGCTCCGCGGAATCCCGATTGCGTGGGAGAGCGAGATTACGGCTTGGGAGCCGCCCGTTCGATTCGTGGACGAACAACGTCGGGGTCCGTATCGGCTATGGGTTCACGAGCATCGTTTCCGCGAAGCGGATGGAATGACGTTCGCTGAGGACAGCGTGCGATACGCGGTGCCAGGAGGATGGATCGCCGACCGGTTGTTGGTCCGGCGCGACGTGCGCAAGATCTTTGAGTACCGACGGGAGAGACTGCGGCAGATCTTCGGTGAGGTCGCCAGTCGCAAGTTGCGCGAATGAACCGCCCTCTCGGCGCATCGCAGTTTGCGGTGTCCAGCGCCGGCAAGTGACACGCCGGCCTCCTTCCGGCCGACCGCGGTCCGACTGTTCGGGCAACGCTGCCTGTTCAGGCAAGCAAGGGCTTGACGACCTCGCCGTGCACATCCGTGAGGCGGAAGTGCCGGCCCTGATACTTGAAGGTCAGGCCCTTGTGGTCGATTCCCAGGCACTGGAGCGCAGTCGCTTGCAGATCATAGACGTGAACCGGGTTCTCGGCGACGTTGTAACAGTAGTCGTCCGTCACGCCGTGGGTAATACCCGCCTTGATTCCACCACCCGCCATCCACATCGTGAAGCAGCGTGGATGGTGGTCGCGCCCGTAATTCGTTTCGCTCAGCTTCCCTTGGCAGTAGACCGTACGCCCGAACTCACCGCCCCAGATGACCAGGGTGTCGTCGAGCAAGCCGCGCTCCTTGAGATCCAGGATCAACGCTGCCGATGGTTGATCGGTATCACCGGCCTGCAAGCGGATGTCCCGAGGTAGGTCCGAGTGCTGGTCCCAGCCTCGATGGAAGAGTTGGACGAATCGCACGTCCCGTTCCGCTAGGCGGCGCGCCAGCAGGCAATTTGCCGCGTATGTGCCCGGTCGCCTCGAATCGGGACCGTAGCGCTCGAAGACATGATCTGGCTCCTTTGAGAGATCCATGAGTTCCGGCACGGATGCCTGCATGCGGTATGCCATTTCATATTGGGCAATACGGGTCTCGATCTCTGGATCGGCGAACTCCTGCGACCGGATGCGATTGATCTCGGCAACCGCGTCAATCATGCTGCGCCGGGTCGAAGAGTCGATGCCACGCGGGTTCGACAGGTACAGGACGGGATCGTCTCCGGAGCGGAACTTGACTCCCTGATACCGGGAGGGCAGGAATCCGGAACCCCACAGCCGCGAGAAGAGTGGCTGGGATTGGTTGAGGTTGCTGCCCTGCGAAATCAGCACGACGAAACCGGGAAGGTCGAGGTTCTCGCTGCCGAGCCCGTAGCTTACCCAGGACCCCATGGACGGGCGTCCGGGCTGCTGGAAGCCGCTCTGGATGAACGTAATGGCCGGGTCGTGATTGATCGCGTCGGTCTGGACCGTCTTCACGAAGGCGATCTCGTCGACGATCTTCGCCGTGTGCGGCAGCAGTTCGCTGAGTTCCGTACCGGATTGGCCGTGCTGTTGGAACTGAAAGATCGGCGCGGCAACGGGCAAGCGGTCCTGCCCTGAGGTCATGCCCGTAATCCGCTGTCCTTTCCGGATGGTATCCGGCAGATCCTGCCCGTGAAACTTGCGGAGTAGCGGCTTGTGATCGAACAGGTCAATCTGTGACGGGGCACCGGACTGGAAAAGATAGATCACCCGCTTCGCCGACGGGGCGAAATGCGGCAGGTCGGGCAGACCGCCGGCACTCTCGGCCGAGCCTCGGGTTGTTGCGTATCCCTCGCGCGAGAGCAGGGAAGACAGGGCGAGCGGGCCGATGCCGGTGGCCGTCCGCCCGAAGAACTGCCGGCGCGTGAGGGCCAGGTCACGTTCTAGCTTGGGGTTCATGCCGGAATCACTCCTTGCTGATCGCTTCGTCGAGATTGAGAATGCTGCTCGCGACAACTGTCCAGGCGGCGAGTTCGGGCTCGTCAATCCCGTCAGCGACGGGAGAGGCACCAACCTGCAGCAGTTCGCGGGCTTGCTCGGGAGAGCCTCTAAACTTGCGTTCCTGCCCACTCGCCAGGTCTTCGAGGACCCTTGTTTCCAGCGCACTGGGCGGGCGCGCCAGCACTCGTTCGAACGCGAAGCGCACTCTCCCGGAACCGTCGTTGCCACCGTGCCGAAGCATCCGCCCGGCCAGGGACCGGGACGCTTCGACATAGGTCGGGTCATTCATCAGCACCAGCGCCTGCAACGGCGTGTTGGTGCGGGACCGTCGAGCGATGCACTTCTCGCGGTCCGGAGCGTCGAAAACGCCCAGCGAGGGCGGTGGGATGGTCCGTTTCCAGAAGGTGTACATGCTTCGCCGGTATAGGTCCGCTCCCGAGCCTAGACGATAGACCTGGGCGGTGAACATATCGCCGTATGCCATCTCCTTCCACAAGCCCTCGGGTTGGTAAGGGAAGACGCTCGGCCCACCGACTTGAGCGGCAAGCAATCCGGACGAGAAGAGGGCATTGTCCCGCACGGATTCGGCCTGGAGCCGGTACCGCGGGCCACGCGACAGAAGCCGGTTCTCGGGGTCCTTGTTCCGGCCTTCAGGATCGAGATTGGAGCGCTGGCGGTACGTCGCCGACATGACGATCTTTTTCTGGAGCGCCTTGATGTCCCATCCGCTGTCAATGAATTCGCGGGCGAGCCAGTCAAGCAGGTTGGGGTGCGAGGGGAGTTCGCCCTGAAGCCCGAAATCCTCGGCCGTGCGGACCAGGCCATTGCCGAAATAGCTCTGCCAGTAGTGGTTGACCGCCACTCGGGCGGTCAATGGATGGTCCCCGCCGACGATCCAACGCGCCAGTCCGAGCCGGTTCCTTGGGGCGTCGGGTGGGAAGGCGGACAGCCATGCAGGTGTGCCCGGAGCTACCGTCTCGCCGCGGTTGCGATAGTCGCCCCGGCCCAGCATGAAGGTATCCCGGGGCTGCGGGAGTTCCTGCATGACCATCACGTTCGGCACTTCGGCCTGGACCTTGGCACGTTCGTCCTGAAGATCCTGCAGCCTGGCGTACAGCTTTTGATCGGTCGCCGGGGCCGCGTGCGTCAAGTAGTAGTGTTTGAGGCGTGACGCGCGGCTGCGGCAACGCGAGGTGTTCGAGTCCGCCCGTGGCGCGTAGATGTCGTCTGCGGGTTTTGGCGGAGCGTTGGCGAGCACCTCGACACAGTCGATGTAAGGGTCGCCAAGCATCGACCGGATTGGTTCGTGTGTGTAGATCGCGTCGATTGCGGCGTCATCCAGCACGCGCGAGTAGACCCGCAAGTCATCCAGGGAGCCCGTGTAGCGATCACCGAACCGAATGGCTCCGATTTCCAACGGCGCGTCTGTGTTCGGGTTGCCCGCGAGCGAGTCCTGAAGGATCGCTGGCTGGACTGCCTGACCGTTGAGATGGAACTTCAGCCTCCCAGCTTGCCCCGAGCCATCGTACGAGATTGCAACGTGGTAGGCGCTATCCTGCCCCCTGGCGTTCACCAACGGGTCTTTCGGCCTCACCACAATTGCTTCGTCCGGTCCCGACGAGAGCCGGACCGTCAGATCGTATTCCCGCCGCAGAGTGTCTGGAATCGATACGGGACGGCTCAAGGACAGGGCCAGTCCGCGCTGGGTGTCTGGCCCATCCATCTTCGAAAGAACTCCAATCTCCACCAACCCGGAGCGTTGCATCCAGAACGCGATCGTGAACGGCCTGGACAGGTCAAGCTGGCGCGTTCCCGGGAACGCCACATGGGTATCGACGTCGAATGACGCCCCTTGGCCGGCCTTGTTGGCACGGAAGAGCGGTTCTCCACGCATGATCCGACCGTGGCGGTAGTTTCCCGACGAATCCGAGAAGCCGCCTTCCAATTCGTAGTGGGCTTCCAGGCCTACGCGGTCTGACCGCGGGATGGTTGCGAGCGCGGTTTTTTCCCAGTCCGCGAGATCCTGCTGGATCCTCGGCTCCGGCAGGTCGGACTTGACCGAGCGGATCGCGGAGTCGAGGCGATCAAACCGGTCCCGCTGCGATTCGTCGGGCAATTGCAGCATCGGCACGGCGTTGCCGTTCACTCCGTCGAGGCCGAGTTCGTCCACCGAGTTGAAAAATGCGAAGAACTCGTAGAATTCCCGCTGCTTGATCGGATCGTACTTGTGGTCGTGACAGCGGGCGCATCCCATCGTCATTGCCATCCAGACTGTCGAGACTGTCTCGACTCGGTCCACCACGTATTCGGTGTGGTACTCGGCCGGGATCGCGCCGCCTTCGTGATTGATCATGTGGTTCCGGTTGAAGCCGGTGGCAATCTTCTGCTGCTGAGTCGGATTCGGGAGCAGGTCGCCTGCGAGTTGCTCCACAGTGAACTCGTCGAAAGGCTTGTTGTCGTTGAACGCCTGTATTACCCAATCCCGCCAATGCCACATATCGCGGCGCCCGTCGATATGGAAGCCATGAGTGTCGGCGTAGCGGGCCAAGTCCAGCCACTGCATTGCCATGCGCTCGCCATAGTGTGGGGAGTTGAGCAATCGGTCGACTTGCTGTTCGTAGGCTTCGGGAGACTCGTCGACAACGAATCGCACGACATCGGCAGGATCTGGCGGCAGGCCTGTGAGGTCCAGGCTGAGCCGTCGGAGCAGAGTGCGTTTGTCTGTTTCGGCCGAGAATCCCAGCCCTTCCTCTTCCAACCTCGCCAAGACGAACGAGTCGATTTCGTTCACCACCGACTGCGTCCCATCGACGGCCGGAGGGATCGGCCTGACGGGAGCCTCGTAGGCCCAGTGCGATCTCCATTCCGCCCCCTCGTTTATCCACCGGCGAATCGTCTCGATTTGCTGAGGCGTGGGATGCCGCTCAGCGTTAGCTGGAGGCATGCGGGCCAAATCCTGCGGATGGCTCATGCGCTGGTAGAGACGGCTCTCCGACGCATTGCCGGGCACGATGACTTGGTATCCCCCGCGATCGGCGAAGGCTCCCTCGCGCGTATCGAGACGCAAACTTGCCTGGCGGGTCGCGCCATCGGGGCCGTGACACGCGAAACACATGTCCGCGAGGATGGGGCGCACATCCTCTTGGAAGTCAACGGCTGGATCTGGACTGACTGCGGATTCGGCAAGCAAGACAGGTGCCGACACCACGAGAACCAAGAAACATGCGAATCGAATCATTAGGCTTTTCCTATTGTGAACTTCCGGGGTGAAGGGAACAAGCACACCCGCTCAACCGCAGCCCACCTTCATCGTGCTCTCGTCGTGGCGGACAGAATCTCATTTCGACGGAAGCACTGCTAGTTTCCGGCTCTTCGGGTGAGAGAAACCTTCTCGCGGCAACCCCAGGAGGCTGGGCTCGCTACGTCTGCCGGCGCTTCCGACAGGCACGAGCACGACAGAGTCGCCCATCTTCCTGACCAACTGTCATAATTGGTTCGCCGATATGCGTGTGCGGCTCTTGCTGGTGCTGTTGGTGGCTACGCTGCTCGTCGGGCAGGAAGCGGTGCGCGTGAACGAAGACCCGGCCCACACCATCACCGTGGAGTCGAACCTCGTGGTCGTGCCGTTCCACGTGCACAAGCGGAAGGCCGTTGTCGGGGGCCTGCAGGCCGAGGCGTTTGAGGTGCTTGAAGACGGCGTGCCGCAAGGCATTGCATTCCTCGAGCCTCCCCCGGGGCCAGATGAGGCTCATCCCGAGCGTCGCATGGTGGCCACCGAGATCATCTTCCTCATCGACATGAGCGCAAGCGTGATGAGTTGGGACCTGCTGGATGAGGAGGTAGTTCGCGATGGAATGCTTGATGCCATAAGAGCGGGCTCTTCGATCTCTCTTTACGGATTCGGAAGCTCGATCCAGCACATCGCGGCGTCGACACGCGATATCGCCGAGCTAGAGCGTGGGATCGATCGGCTCGCCCGATTCCCGGAACGCGAGACCCGCCTGTACGAGGGGATCATGTACTCGGCGATCCATGCGTCCAAGCAGGGCGGAAGTAAGTCGAGAAAGATGGTTGTATTCTCGGATGGCTTCGATTCCACGGGTTTCAAGGCGGCCGTGGCCGTGAACGTCGCGAATTCATTGGGGATTCCGATTTATCCGGCGGTACTGACCTCGATTGCGAGATCGGGCAGCGGCTTTCTCAGCCAGGGCGAATTCGCTGACCTGGGCCGGCGCACCGGAGGGAAGGCCTATTTCCCGAGCGTGCTCACGGGCTTGGAGATTCGGCGCATCTTGGGCGCGCTCGCGGACTTGATTCAGACCGAGTATGTCGTGGGCTACTACCCGCGCGGAATCGACGAGGAAAGCACCGAACACCGAGTGGAAGTCCGGCTCAAGGACCCAAGGGCAGGCAAACTGACGGGTGGTCGCCGGACAGTCATCCATTGAAGTGACGTGGCAACCCGCGGCATCGTGCCAGAGCGTTCGCGAGCGTGGCAGGGATGTCGAATGCCCGGGATCGGGACGTAGCGGCGGAGCCTGAATCCAGCGCGGAAGGGACCGGAGCCTCCACGGGCGTGACTGGCCAATTGACGGAGCGCACGCGCGATCGTTCTCGCTCGATCGGATGCTCCGGCTCGATCGACCTGGCCGTTAGCGCCCGGTAACCCAGATTGGCGAACCCCAGGCGACTTGCTGATCACGGTCAGCTTGGCGCACGCGCACGTAGTAGAAGTCAGCTTCCTCGCCCGGGGCGTCGTTGTCCCGGTACTCGAAATCCACTTCTTTCGTGCCCGGCGTCTGGCGGTACACGCGCTGGTTGTTCTTGACGATCTCGACTTCCGCGAGCTTGTCCGTGCCTTCGATATGGACGCGGAACGTCGGGGTGCCGGAGATCTCGACATCCTCGCCCATCAGGTGGTCCCCCCCGGCTTCGACCAACCGGAAATCGACAATGATGTTGTCGGTCGCGCCATATGTCCGCCGTGCCCGAATCGCATCCACTAGCGCCTCGCGCGAGTTGTCTTCGGCTAGCAGCATCGAATACGCGGTGTGGACTCCGAGATGGTCAGAACTGGCTTGCACTCCGAGTCGGTACCCTTTCTCCCAAGCCACCGAGACCATGCCGTCCGGCCGGTAGCCTCCGAATTGCTTGCTCACTTCATCGACCGGGGCAGACCGCCAGCAACCCTCGCATTCGTAGCTGTTCCGGTCGCTCTGGTAGATCTCAACGATCGGTTCCACCTCGGGGTCATAGTCCGCCCAGTCAGTTCCCATGTCAGTGCCGGATGTGTGCGGCATCGCGACCGCCTTGTACTTACGTAGGTACGCGAAGAATCGCTCGGCTCCCTGGCGAGCGTAGGACGGGTTCGGGCCCCATTCGTAGTGCTGGTAATCGAGGATTGGCGCCCCGCGGTAGGGGAACACCACGTTGCGGTGCCCGTTGGGATACTTGATTGAACGTTCGTATCCGTACAGGGGGACGAACGCTGACCCGATCCGGAAGATGTCGACGTACTTCTGGCTGCGGAACCAGTCGTACTCGTCCGCGACTCCGAAGTTGTGCTCGGTGATGGCAAGGAAATCGAGGCCGCCGGGATCGATGGCATACCGGTAGGTATCTTCCGTGGAGCCGTCGTTGTAACCGTCCCATGAAATCTCGGTGTGGCGGTGCATGTCGCCCCGGTAGATCTTGTACCGCGCGTCATCGAGGTCGTACACATATCCCCGAATCCTCGCGACATCCTGGGCGTCGTTTGGATGTACCGGCTCGTTGGCCGCCATTTCCCGGGCGGGTCGGTTGGGTGGTTGTCTCGCTGCTTCGAGCGGCGGCAGTCGCAGTGCTTTCAGGCTATGGGGCTTGGCGTTCCCAGCGATTCGCGGCATCCGCGAGGCGAAAACGTCCGGCATGACGTTGATGAAGTCGCGAAAGCTTCGGCGGTCCGTGGGATAAACCGCCACTAGCCTTCCTGACGCCTCGCTGGCGACCTCGACCCGCATGTCGTTCCTTCCCGTCGAATATGGCAGCAGCAGCATGGGCGACCACTCGGTTCCCTCGTAGTAGCTTGCGTAGATCTCCCACAGCGCATGATGTGAGGGAGTTCGCCAGTAGACGTTGTGCTGCATCGGCCGGCGGTGTCGGAAAAAGGCCCAGACCCGGTTCGAGCCGTCCACCGCGAGCTGGGGGTATTCGTAGAAGTTGTTGCCGGGCCCTGGCGGGGGCAGCGATGATTCCAAGCTCGTCGCGGGAGCCCGCAGCTGCCCGCCGTCGTAGACTGCCATGCGGATGTTGCGCGAGTTGTACAGACCGGTGCCGTTGGCCTGGATGTCGAACGGATAGCCCCAGTCCTTGCCCCAGTTCACGCCGGACTCGTGCCAAGCCATCCAGACCCGGTTCTGCCGGTCCGCAGCGAGCGTCAGGTAGGCCTCGAATCTTCCGGTCGAAGCGACCGCCCGGGGCGGATCCCAAGTCCCGCCTGTCCGGCGGGCGAAATAGACGTCGTAACCGCTGGACTCGCTGTACTGATCCCATCCGGCGTAGACGACACCATCGCTGTCGGCGGTGACGGACGGCTCCCAGCAGTTGCCAGCGGCGGCAGCGCTGATGCGGGTTGCCTCGCTCCATCCGGTTGATACGTTGTAGCTCTTGTGAAAGATCGCGAAGCGATTGCCGCGAGCTCCCTGCCAGACCAGATGGATTCCGCCGATACCGTCCTGTATGGCCTTGTGGTGGATGTCAGGTTGGGCCGCTTGGGTCAGCCGTTCGATCTTGGACCAGCCCTCGCCGTCGAAAGACCGGGCGTACAGGTCCCAGTTGCCGCTGACCTGCTCGGACCAGATCACCCAGATCTTGCCTTCGGCATCCTCTGCCACGGCCGTCCGGTAAACGTCGCCTCCAGCCGGGCTCACGGCATGCGGCCGGGTCTTGCCGAAGGCGGTCTGCCCGGGCAGGATGCGGTCTGCATAGACCCGATCCGAGCCTTCCGAGAATCCGCTGTAGGCGACCCAGATGGAGTCATCCGATGTCACTGCAAGCGACGGAAAGTCGTTGTCAGTCAGGCGCTCGTCCACCGGGCCCGTGTCGCCGCGGCCAGCGAGCATCGCGACTGGTACGCGCGCTACGGTTGCGCGTCCATCCAGGAACTCGAGAGCGGCGACTTCTGGAATGTCGGCCAGTTCCACGTCGAAGCTGCCTTGGTCAGTTCGGAACGAGATTCTCGTGGCAGGCGACCCGTTCAGGTAGACATAAAACCGGGGCGACAGGTACGTATCGGCGGGCAAGTCCTCGAGGATGCCCTCGTCATGGTTTCGCCGTGAGAACGCGAACGCCGGCCTGGTGGACATTTCCCAGCGTCGCGGCGGGTGTATGACGTCCCCGACTCTCAGCTCGTACCCTACGAGCTCGATGAGATTGCCGTTGGTGACTTCGAGGCTACCGTCCCATTTCGTTGCAGTCTTGTCGCCGATCCCGAGGGTGACGAGAAGCGCGTGACCTGCGCCTGAGGGAGGATTGCGGAGCGTGGTCTGCGTGGATGACTGAGCCCAGAGAATCAGCGGAGCCAGGACTGAGATCGCAATGATGCGAAGGTTGACGAGCAGCATGAATTCGCCTACAGATCGCTTACGAACATAACACGGCATCTTGCCCGGCACCGGCGGGCAAATGGCCGGCCAGCGCTCGTTCGCGCGGCCCGGAGTGGTTAATTCCGTCCGTGGCGGATTGGTGCGAGCATCGAAATTCGCCTCGGATTTGGACCCGATCGCCGTGATGCCTCGGCGCAATCGAAACCTTCTGCAACCGTGCTGCAGCGAATCGGGCGGCTAGCGGGAAGGCTTGGCCGAGCCAGACGTCCAGGTAATGCCGAATACTGGCGATCGTCTTGGAACGGACTCGAATTCTGAGGCGTTGGAAACGATGACCCAATCGCTCCACGAGGGCGATCCGGAGCGCCTCACTGGTAGGCGTTGAACACGTATTGCGAGACCATTCGCTGCGTGTTGAAGAATGCGCCATTGAGAGCGATGGCGGACCGCATCACCTGTCCATACGCCTTTGGATTTTCGTAGTACATCGGAATGATCACCCGCTCCAGCTTGTCGTACAGCGCGTGTGCCACGCTCATGTCGTCATCCGGCGCACCCCTGTGACTCGCTGCCGACCAGCCTGTCACGCCCTCGACGTGACCTTCGATCCACCAGCCGTCCAGGACGCTAAGGCTGGGAACGCCGTTCAGTGCGGCCTTCATGCCACTCGTGCCCGAAGCCTCGCGTGTCTTTTGCGGGGTATTGAGCCACAGATCCGCCCCGCTAGTGAGCAGTCGGCCGAGGTCCATCTCGTAGTTTTCGATGTATACGATCCTGACTGCGCCTTCGAGTTCCCGGGCCATTTCGTGGATCGCGCGGATCATGCGCTTGCCACCGTCGTCCCTCGGATGAGCCTTTCCCGCGAAGATCAGCTGGAATGGCCCCAGATTTGACGCGATCCAGCGAAGGCGGTCGGGATTCTGGAACAGCAGATGGCTCCGCTTGTACGGCGTGGCGCGGCGCGCGAAGCAGATGGTGAACACCTCTTCGTCGAAACCGACGCCAGCCTGCGAGGCTACCCTGCTCAGCAGGGCGCGCTTGGCCTTGCGGTGGGCCTGCCTGAACTCGTCGATCGGAATGTCGTTCGCGTAGCGCAGGTACACGTTGTCCGAACGCCATTCCGGGATGTACTTGTCGAACAGGTCCTTGGTTGATGGAGCGGCCCATGTGACGGAATGCACGCCGTTGGTCACCGCTCGGATCCGGTATTTCGGAAACATGTCCTGCGAAACACGTTGGTGGATGCGAGCCACGCCGTTCACGTAGTGCGAGCATTCCAAGGCGAGTTGGGTCATGTTCAACATGTCCCCGTCGAAGAGGCGAGCCGCTGAAAGCAGGTCGGTCCGCTCGAGCCCAAGCACGCTTGCCACGAGCCCTCGGTGGAAGCGGTCGTGTCCCGCAGGGACTGGCGTGTGGGTCGTGAAAACGCACAGATCTCGAACCGCCGCCAGATCCCTCTGCGTGGCCTTCTTGGCGCGTTTGCGTTCGAGTCGCTGCTCGAGCAGGGAGAGAGCCAAGAGGGATGAGTGGCCCTCGTTCATGTGATAGACACTGATGTCACCGTGACCGAGCTGATCGAGGATTCGCTGACCGGCAATGCCCAAGACAACCTCCTGGCACAGGCGGTACCGATCATCGCCACCGTAAAGGTGGTGGGTGAGGGCGCGGTCGTCCGTAGCGTTCTCTTCCAGGTCGGTGTCGAGGAGGTAGACAGGGACAACATGCCCACCCACCCCTTGCACGCAATACTGCCAGCAGCCCACGACGACTTCCCTGCCTTCGATGTCCACGGTGACCCTGGCATCCGTGCGGTCCAGCAGGTCTGCGGGGGACCACTCTTCAGCGTGCTCGATCTGCTCGCCGTCGACGCCGATCTGCTGGCGGAAGTATCCCTTGCGGTAGAGCAGGGTGATTCCCACAAGATCCACGCCGAGGTCCGCAGCTGACCGCAGAGTGTCTCCGGCGAGCATGCCCAAGCCTCCCGAGTAAGTCGGTATGCTCGCTTCCAGCCCAATCTCCATGGAGAAGTAAGCGACGCGCGGGGGAAGCTTGCTAGGCTCGGCCGGCGAGCCGATGCTGGAGCCATAGGTCACAGAAGGGCGTCCTGACACGGAGAAAGGGCCTTCAGGACTGCAGCGCGGGTTGACGGGAATTGCGCTGAGTAGTCGGGAGGCTTATCCCGTATAGCGGCGCGTAGCGCCGGAAAACACTCTTCCAATTGTAGTTGTCGCGCACTGCCCGGCTCGCGGCACGCTGCACCCGCGTTCGGGAGGGCTCATCAGCGTGCAAAGCGATGGCCCGCCGCATGCCTTGGACCAAGCCACGCATGTTCGTCCGGTCGTTGGTGGCAAAGTACCCGATTCCGGTGACTCCGTCCACGACCTTCGCCAGTCCTCCGACCTGGTTGACGATCGGAATATTGCCATTCAGTTGGGCGATCATGTCGATCAACCCGCACGGCTCGAAGCGCGAGGGCACGAGAAAGAAGTCGCCTGCGGCGTAGATGCTCCTGGCCAGCACGTCGCTGAACCCCTTGACGACGACCACGCGGCCTTGAAACTCGTCCGCGAGTTCGAGCATGTCGGAGAGTACGAATGATTGGCTTCCTTCTCCGAAGATGCACAGACCAGCCTCCGGGTGCAGTTGGAGCACTTCCCGGGCCGCGCACAGGACGATATCCACGCCCTTCTGGTCAGTCCAGCGGCCGACGAAGGTGAACAGCGGGCCATCGGGCGCGAGTCTCTTTAGATGACCGTGGCGGCAGTTCGGACCGATGCCCCACTTCTTGGGCATTGTGGCGCGTGAGACGCGATGGACGAAGCGTTTGCGGAACTCGGGCTTCCAGCCGAAGTCATCGGTCTGCAGCGCCGCCCGTCCAATTTCGCCCCGAAGGGCCTTCGGCCCCTTGCGGTCAGCCGAGATGCCATTGGGGATGCCCCGGATGCGTACGCCATTCTTGGCCAGGAATTGTGAGAATCCGACAATTTCCTCGTCGCCGCCCGAGGTTGGCATCCAAGCGCGCTGGACCTCCCAGGCATAGCCGTCGCTGACGGTGGTCAGGTGATCGGCGTATAATGCTGCCGCACCGAACGGATCGAACTCTGTTTCGATCACGCACTGCGCGATCGCGGCGAAGGGTGTGCCAGAGACTGCCGCTACGAAGCGCAGATCGGCGCACCGCTGCCGGTACGCCTTGCCGCAGTTGTGCGCCGTGACGACGAACCCGCTATCGGCGCACGGGGACGGAGGGTCCGCGTGCCTGGCGATCATTGGCAGCATCGCGGTGTGCGCGTCGTGGCAGTGGATTACAAGCGGGCTATCGCATGTTTGCTCCATCCATGCCAGGGCTGCGCGCTGAAGCAAGACGTTCATCGCAAAATAGTCGAAGTGTCCGTGGCCCTCTTCGACCGGGAATTCGGGCGGCGGGATTTCCGCACCGCAAACGGTCTCGGTCCCTGGCGGAGCTAGCAGGATCGCCTTCGCTTCGGCCGCCGTGTAGGTGTAAGGGCGTTCCTTACCGGTGAATCGGTCGGCGACCACCAGGGCGACTGTCAGCTGCGCACGACCCTCGAAAACGATTGTCTCGACGCGGGCACTCTCCACTCGCTCGGGTGCCTCGGCATAGGCCATCGGAATCTCGAATTCCAGGGGTTCGGGAACGCGCACTCGAGCCCTGGGCCAGGGCAGCGCCGGAGCGAGCTTCGCTGCGGTCTCCCGGACCGTATCGCGCTGGTGAGGACCGTAGTGCGGGAGGATGATCGTGGTCTTCAGTCCGGACCGCGCGCTTTCGAGAGCCAATTGCAAGACGACGTCGCCGACGCCTCCTGCGGCGGCAATTTCGGCGCACTCGCGCGCGACATGGACGATGTGGGGAGACCCCAGTTTGCTTCTGTTACTGACGTACAACACGTATCGGACTCCTCGGCAGCTATCGCCGGTGGCGGATCGTTCGCAGTTCGACCTAAAGCAGCAATCCGCTTCAGTACGAGAGGATGGCCCCGAGCGCGACGGGGCGGAGGGGCTGTGAATCGAAATCTAAACAGCGGTTGCCGCAGCCACCGCTTTGCTCGACCGAATCAGTCCTCTTCGACTATCCTAGCCGTGCGGAGCAGGGCGGTCAAGATAGAATCTTCGATGGCTTGGATCACCGGGCACGGGACATGACCGTCTCGGCCGGCGATCCTTCTGAACACGGCGATCGACGGGTGCCCGCAATCCTTGCGCGTGGCCTTCCATGCCTTACGAACGATGCCGAGAAACGTGTCGCCGGGGACGCACCACCCTCTTGGAGCAACGCCTCGCCACGGGGGCGTCAATTTCGCGCTGTTCTCCGAGCATGCCGAGCGTGTGACCTTGTGCTTGTATGACCCGAGCCTGTCGCAGCGCCCGACGGAGACGATCCCGCTGGAGTGGTGCACGGAACACGTCCATCACGCATTCGTGGAAGGGATCCGTCCCGGCCAGGTGTATGGCTATCGCGTGGAGGGGCCATGGGACCCGGTTCGCGGCCACCGATTCGACCCCAAGAAGGTGTTGCTCGACCCGTATGCCCGCGTCGTTGCCAGAGAGGCGCACTGGGACCCCAGAATTTATTCCTACCAAGCGGACGAGTACCCGGATGCCTCGGAGTCGCAACATCTCTTGAACGGCTTTGACAGTGCCTCGACCGCCCCGCTTGGCATGGTCTTGGATCCTCCCGCGATCGCCTGGGACGCCAATCGTCCGCGCATCCCTTGGTCCGACACCCTGATCTACGAACTTCACGTGCGTGGCTTCACGAGATTGCACCCCGACGTGCCGCCGCAAGAGCGAGGCACCTACAAGGGTCTCGCTTCGGATCCAGTACTCGAGTACCTGCGGCGCTTGGGCGTGACCGCGGTCGAACTCCTGCCTGTGCAGCATTTCGTCACTGAGGAAAGGCTGCAGAGGCTTGGGCTGCGGAACTACTGGGGTTACCAGCCGCTCAGCTACTTCGCTCCCGAACCGTCCTATTCGTCCGTTCCGGGATCGGAGGCGGTTGCTGAATTCCAGACGATGGTCCGCCGCTTTCACGAAGCGGGGATCGAGGTTATCCTTGATGTCGTCTTCAACCATACCGGCGAGCTCGGCCATGACGGGCCCACCCTTTCTTTCCGGGGCATCGACAACGCGTCCTACTATCGCCTCGACGACACGGATCGGACCAAGTACCTCAACTACTCGGGTTGCGGGAACACGCTCCGGACCCACCACCCGGCGGTCGTGCGGCTGGTGATTGACAGCTTGCAGTACTGGGTCCAGACGATGGGGGTTGACGGGTTTCGATTCGATTTGGCCGCGACACTGGGTCGGACGGATAGCGACTTCCATCGCTCGGCGCCGCTGCTCGCCGCAATCAGGCAGTCCCCGGCCTTGGACGGCACCAAGCTCATTGCTGAGCCCTGGGACCTGAAAGAGGCGGGCGGGGACCAGCTTGGTCAGTTCCCCTGGGCGTGGTCGGAGTGGAATCGGTGCTTCCGTGACGACACGCGTCGGTACTGGCTCGGCCACGGCTCCGGCCCCGGAAACTTTGCAACCCGGATTGCCGGTAGCAGCGACATATTCAGTCCCCGTGATCGAGGTCCGCGGGCGAGCATCAACTTCGTCACTGCTCATGACGGCTTTACGCTGGCGGACCTGGTGACGTACCGGCGGAAACGCAACCTCGCCAACGGCGAAAACGACCAAGACGGCGAGGACTGGAACCACAATTGGAACTGCGGGCTGGAAGGCCCGACAACCGACGCTGCTGTCTTGTCCCTCAGGGCCCGTCAGCGGCGGAACTTGCTTGCCACTCTGATGCTCTCGCAGGGAGTGCCCATGCTAACGGCGGGAGACGAGTTCGGTCGGACGCAGCGCGGCAACAACAACGCCTATTGCCAGGACAACGAGATCAACTGGGTGGACTGGAGCCTTGCTCAAGGCAACCAGTCGGTCGAGTTCGTACGTTCGCTAGTTCGTCTCAGGAGCGCGGACAAGGCGTTTCGGCGGGAAGGGTTCTTCCACGGCCTCGTCGATTCTGAGACCGGCCGCAAGGATGTCTCATGGGTGTTTGACGACGGGACTGAGATCAGTCCCGAGCAGTGGTCCGACCCCGACTTGGCCGGTTTCGGAGCGGCCATGGCCGGGGAGACCGGGCACTGGTACTTGCTGTTGTTCAACCCCACCGCCAAAGCCTGCACGTTCACCCTGCCGAAATCGGACTGGCGCATTCTTGTTGATACATGGAGCGCAGATGCTCTCGGCGCGGCCGCGATTCGCAAAAGCGTCGACGTTCGCGAGTACAGCTTGGTACTCCTAAGAGAGGTGTGATGATGTCCGGACATCGAGGCCGGATCCTGCTTCGCACTCCGTGGGCGGCGGCCCGCATAGCCAAATGAGCCTGCCTTCAGTTCACCGGCTAGCCCGTCTCTACGGGGTGCTCCCGCAGTATGTTGATGGATTCCGACAGGCCCGGAGCCCCAGCGACGAGGTGCTGCTGGCGGTCTTGAGAGACCTGGGGGCGGGAATCGATGGCACTGATGACGTGCCTGCGGCGATTCGGAGAGCCCGCCATGATCGGTGGCGCCGTCTGACCGAGCCCGTCGTGGTTTGTTGGGAACACCGCACTCCAGAAGTCACGCTCCGTCTGACTACGGCCGAGGCTCGGAACGGCGTGGAAATCGAATTGCGCACCGAGGAGGGTCAAGCCATCGAGTGGAGCGTAGGGGCCGACGTGCTGCTTCCGAGGAGGCGAGTGGTTGTCGAGGGCTGCGACTACGAATGCTTCCGCGTTCCTCTTCCGGGATCGCTGGCTCATGGCTATCATCGACTTTCCGTCCGGGCTGGCGGAAGGGCTGCCGAAACGCTGGTGATCAGCGCCCCTTGGAGAGCGGCCGACTTGCACAGGACATGGGGAGCGTTCATTCCGCTTTACGCGCTGCACTCGCGGCGCTCGCCGGCCGCGGGCACGTTCACGGAGTTGGGGGAGTTGATCGAGTGGGTCCAGGACCGTGGCGGAGGCTTGGTCAGCACGCTCCCGTTGCTGGCAACGTTCCTGGACGAGCCGTTTGCACCGAGCCCCTACACTCCAGTAAGCCGCTGTTTCTGGAACGAGTTCTATCTGGACCTGCGCAAGGTTCCGGAATGGCGGACCGAGTTTGGCGGCATCGGATGCGAGACGGGAAGCCGCGACGTGGACTACCGGGGCTTGATGCGCGCGAAACGCTTTGCCTTGGAACGATCGGCTGCGAGCCTGACAGGGCGCCGTTACGAAAACCTGGTTGCCCATCTCAAGGCGAATTCCGAGCTTTGCGCCTATGCCTCGTTCCGCGCCGGAATGGAGCGGGGCCGCGCCGCCGACGCACCGTTTGACCTTGAGGACCCCGGATGCCTGTACCACGGGTACGTGCAGTGGCTCGCCGAGGAGCAGATGGCTGCCTTGGCCCGGTCCGCTTCGAGACGCGGTCCGGGCCTGTGTCTCGACCTGCCGCTAGGCGTTCACCGGCTGGGTTTCGATTCGTACTTTCACGCTCCGATCTTTGCCAGTGGCGTCACTGGAGGAGCTCCTCCAGATCGCTTCTTCAGCAAGGGACAAGACTGGGGCTTCGCGCCGCTGGACCCGAATCAGGCGCGCGCTCGCGGGCACGGTTACTTCATCGCCTGCCTGCGCCATCATATGCGTCACGCCGGTGCCCTGCGAATCGATCACGTGATGGGATTGCACAGGTTGTATTGGATCCCGCGTGGCTTTGACTGCGACCAAGGTGCGTACGTGCGCTACCCGGTCGAGGAGTTGTATGCCATCGTCTGCCTGGAGTCCAGGCGGCACGGCACCGCGATTGTTGGCGAAGACCTGGGCACGGTACCGGCGGCGGTTCGCAGGCGTATGGCCGACCACGGCCTGCGCCGGACCTACGTCGCGCAGTTTGAGTTTCGGGGACACCTTTCCGAACCGATGAATGATCCCCCCAAGGGGTGCGTCGCAACGATCAACACCCACGACACAGCGATGTTCGCGGCCTTCTGGGCAGGAGTTGATATTGAAGACCAATTCCAGCTTGGACTTCTCGACAGCGAACATGCGGCCCGTGCCCGGGAGCGTCGACGAATCCTGCGCGATGCCCTGCTGGCGGATCTTATGGATAGTGGCGCGCTCGGCGACGGGGAGGCCACGCCGGAAGCTGTTTTGAGCGCCTGCCTTGCCGAACTCTCGGCATCGGACGCCGAATGTGTCATCGTGACTCTAGAGGATCTCTGGGGAGAGTCCTCGCCCCAAAACACTCCTGGCACGGACACGGAGCGTCCCAATTGGACACGACGCTCTGCCCTGAGCCTCGAGCGGGTTTGTTTGGATCCCGGTGTGCGAGAGGCGGCGCTGCAGATGAGCCGCGGCCGGCGGAACAGCTGACAAGGTTGCGAATGCAAGAGTTGAAGGATCCAGCATTCCTTAGCGAATGGGATTTGGGCATGCTCGCTGGAGGCGTGCACCATCGCAGCTACGAGAGCCTCGGAGCCCACGATGCCGAGTTTCAGGGCCAACTGGGCACACGTTTTGCCGTGTGGGCGCCAAACGCTGACTACGTTTCGGTGATTGGGGACTTCAACGGCTGGAATCGCGACAGCGATCCGATGTTCTGTCGCGGCGGTTCGGGCGTATGGGAGACGTTCGTACCAACGGCTAGCGAAGGCGACTGCTACAAGTTCTTTGTCCGATCTGGCCACAACGGCTTTCAAGCCGAGAAGGCTGATCCGTACGCGTTTGCCGCCGAATCCGAGAACCGCACTGCCTCCAAGATTTTCCGGCTGGATTCCTACCAGTGGAAGGATGCGACATGGATGGCGGAACGCGGCGGGAGAAACCGGCACGACGCTCCGCTCGCGATCTACGAAGTCCATCTTGCCTCCTGGATGCGTGTCCCCGACGAGGGCAATCGGTGGCTGACCTACCAGGAGCTTGCTGCCAAGTTGGCGGACTACGTCACCGAAATGGGATTCACCCATGTCGAGCTCCTGCCGATCATGGAGCATCCGTTCGGAGGCTCATGGGGCTACCAAACCACAGGGTATTTTGCGCCGACCGGCCGGTTCGGCGCCCCAAGCGCATTCATGGAGTTTGTCGACACACTCCACTGCAGAGGCATTGGAGTGATCCTTGACTGGGCACCGGCGCACTTTCCCGGCGATGAACACAGCTTGGCCTACTTTGACGGCACCCACCTCTACGAGCACCAAGACCCCAAGCTTGCCCGGCACCCGCACTGGGGGACCCTGGTTTTCAACTACGGCCGCAACGAAGTGGCGAACTTCTTGCTTTCGAGCGCCCTTTTCTGGCTTGACAAGTATCACGTCGACGGTATTCGGGTGGATGCAGTCGCATCGATGCTGTACCGCGACTATGGCCGCGAGGACGGCGAATGGGTCCCGAACCAGTACGGTGGCAAGGAGAACATCGAAGCGATTGATTTCCTGCGGAGACTCAACGAACAGGTCTACGGGCACTTTCCCGGCGCGATGACCCTCGCCGAGGAGTCGACGGCCTGGCCGCATGTCTCGCGGCCGACATCCCATGGAGGCCTGGGTTTCGGCTTCAAGTGGAACATGGGATGGATGCACGACATGCTCGCCTATATGAGCAAAGATCCCGTGCATCGCAGGCATCACCACAACAGCCTCACGTTCAGCATGTTGTATGCATTCCGCGAGAACTTCGTGCTGCCGTTCTCGCACGACGAAGTCGTGCATATGAAGGGCTCGATGATTGCGAAGATGCCCGGAGACGACTGGCAGAAGTTCGCAAACCTGCGTCTGCTGTATACGTACATGTATGCCCATCCGGGGAAGAAGCTCTTGTTCATGGGGAACGAGATCGCCCAGCGCGATGAATGGAACCACGACAACAGCATTGACTGGCACTTGCTTGAGCACGAGCCGCACCGTGGCGTGCAGCGGCTGGTTGGCGACTTGAACCGGCTGTATCGTCGAAAGGCCGCGCTGCACCAAACCGATTTCGAAGACTGGGGCTTTACTTGGGTCGACTGCGAAGACCGTGATGCGGGTGTCGTCAGCTTCCTGCGTCGCGGTCCTGAAGAGGGGCAATCACTGCTCGTGGTTTGCCACTTCACCTCAGTCGTGCGAGAGAAGTATCGTCTTGGGGTTCCGCAGCTTGGTGCTTGGCGGGAATTGTTGAACAGTGATTCTGATCACTACGGCGGATCAAACATCGGCAACGCCGGGAGCGTGGTAGCCGAGCCCATCCCTTTTCACGGGCATCCCTTCTCGATCGAGCTGATCGTGCCGCCACTTGCGGCAGTCGTCTTCGAGCCGGTGCAGCAGTAAGCTTCCATCCCGACTTGCTTTGGGGTCCGTGAGGGCGGGGGAGCAAGCCGGGCGTCCCCGGTCTCGGCTGTCCCAGCATTCGTCGAAGCGAATGCCCTGCCGCCAGCCGTTCGACCGTCTGCTGTGTCTCACCGGGGCGGGCTCTCCTTGGAGTCGCCTTCCCGGGGTCAGTTGCTCGCGTGATTCTCGCCACGGCGCCGCATGGAGGAGCGTCGGTCGGGGAAGCCGCCACGGTGTAGAGCGGGCCGTGTCCCGAGGTCATGCCCGGCTTCGTTGGGTGGTATGCGTTGAAGTGCAGATTGTTCGGCGCCTTTCGACCTCGGTCTGCACTACCGGTCTTATGGACCAGTGTTGACGGTCTGACGTGGCCAAGCGAAGACAGGACCTGCGCGCGATCTCAGAGGCTTCCTCGAGCGGGGAGTTCAACGGTCTGGCCAGACCGGAAGTCCCGAATCCGGATGATGCCGTCCGCCCACTCAGCCTCGTTCACGCCGAGGAAGCCTTCCGGCGTCTTGGTCCAGAACATGAGATAGCCTGCCTCGATTGTGGAGCGAGCTGGCAGCCACCGATACAGCGCCGTTCCGAACATTTTGCCTTCTGTCACGACCTCGCGCCGGGGAAGGTCGAACGCTTGCGTGCCGAATTCCAACCCGCGGGCCATCAGCCGGTCACGCGGGTAGGACTCCCAGGTTTGGAGCCACGGAAACTCGCTTATCCGGAAGATGTATCCGAGCAGGAGCCGCTTCAGTGGATGCAACGCAGTGACGAAGGCCCATTCGCCGTCGGGATCCATGCGATGCCCAGTATGGTCAAGCGAGTGCGAATCCCGCGGTGCGGCGCGGAGGTCAACAAGCCCTCCCGCGCGGGCTGGCGCCATCGGCCACTCGAACTCCTTTCCTCCAACCAAGCGGTGCAATAGGCCATTCCGCGAAGCCTCGGTACGTGGCCGCGTTACTGCCTTGCCCGGCGACATGTCTACGACCGTGATCCCCCGTTCCAGAAATGGGGAGCCGATCGTTGCATGCTCAGCCCAGTTCACCGGGCGGTCAAAATCCAGCAGACTAGTCAGGGATGATTTGGCGTAGACCACATTCTCGCCTGCCAGCATGCGAAGTTCCCTTCGGAGCACTTCGCGAACCCTTGGCAGCGTGACGGATTGCCGAAGCACAGTTCCCGCACCTGACTCACCCGCAAACTCTGTCGTCCATGCCAGGCGGTGCGCCTCTCCGTGTCCTTCCATGCCTGCGTCTCGCTCGTGGCTGGATGGCGGCCCGAACCCGTCCACGCAAACGAAGTGTCCGACGGCTCCGGTGGCTCGCTCAGGGCGGCCCTGCTCCCGGTCGGCCCGGAGAGAGTCCCACATCGGGTTCATTCGGTCACCACTGTCGGAAAGTGTCAGCGAAGCAAACGAACCACCGTTCTTGAGCACCACGAGCTCAATGCGGTCGTTCGCCATGCGGACGGCACCGCGACCTCGGTAGGAAGCCTCACTGTCGATTTCCGCCCAAGCCGCCGGGACGACGGCGGCTAGCAGCCACACTACGAAAGGCACTCGACTCACGCCTGCATCCTATCAGTCGAATGCGGCAGTGACACCAAGAGGGGTAACGACCGTCCGGGTCCCGCATGTGGAGGAGCTAAAAGTCGTCGATGGTCCATTCGGTCCAAACTTCCCTAGATCGCACATTGCGCATGGAGTCGCAACAATAATGGATTAACCACCACGATCAGCTGTCTGCCCGGTTCTGAGGGCCTGAACCGAGAGGTTGCGTTCGGTGGCCTGCTGTCTTCAATCAAGACTGCTTACCACCAAACCGCACCTACGATACCGGAAGCTGGAACTTGCGCCAAAGCCGTCTGACCGCGATCCGGCAACAGCCGGCGTGTCCAATTGAGGAACCGAGTACGGCTGACTAGCTCAACTCTGAGAACGCATGGGCATTTCATCCCAAGTGCGGCCATCTAGGGTTCGGCCTGTCTGCTTCTTGAAGACCCCACCCCATTGTTTGAAAAAGAACGGAACCGCGGCTTCCACACAGGCATCGCGAATCTCGCGGACCCAGTCCGCGTGCATTGGCCGGGCTCCCGGTCCGGACTCGCCACCCACAATCACCCAACCTATCCCAGACAAATCCAAGTTCGGCAACGGGCTTAGCAACGGCTCGAGTGACAAGAACTTTGTTAGAGCACCGGACTCCTTGAGCAGAGGCAGTCGCCCGAGCACCGCATCGGATTCGATGCTCGTTCCGAGCCAGATATTTGGTGTCCAATCGAGACTGTTAGATAGCGAGGCGGCGCGACCCGGTCGCTTTGTGAGTACTTGAAATGTGTGGTGGGACGCTCTATTCATGGTTTCAAACACAGATCTGACGAATACCTCCGGGACCGATTGGTGAAACAGATCGGACATGGAATTCACGAAGACGAGGCGTGGGCGTCTCCATTCCAACGGCTCCCCAAGTGACGATGGGTGAATGCTTACCGAGAACCCGTTCTGGTACTTTTCGACGCCCATGGCTAGCAGCCTGTTGGCCATTCGCTCTGCATAGCAGTGCTTGCATCCGTCGCTGACTTTTGAACAGCCTGTTACCGGGTTCCAAGTGACCTCGGTCCATTCTATGGTCGAACCTATTGCCACGGCTACAGATCCTTCAAGATATGCTCTGCAATCCGTGTTGCAGGGCCAATCCCATTCGGGTGTCCGACAAAAAACATGAATTCGAACAACGGAGAGTTGTTCCTCTTTAGGGTCCTAGATCTTTCCAGGAACCTATTGCCAAGCAGTCTCTTCAGGTTTCCTTTGTAGATCTTGATGAGTCCTTCGACTCCATGATCCCGCTCTACTCCTGGCACGCCGAACAGATTCATTTGTAGCTTCTGCCTGTAGAGTTCCCTCCAATTCTCATTTCCGTACACTCTTGTCAACCGGTCGGACCATGCTGCACTGATGTCATCGGGTTGCTTTGATTTGGGCAGCATTCGTGCAATTGCGGACGTCGGGAAGAGAATCCAAGTATCGAGGGCTTCGAAGCTCGCTATCGTTTCAATGGTTGACCATTCAACTTCGGTAGCAAACGGGTCAAGAAAAAGAACGCCACGCCATCTTCGCCAGTTTTCTTGTAACTGGGAAAGGAATTGGTTTGCATCGGACTGTTCTATTTGAATGTCTCTTCCGGGAGCATACTCCTTTAGATTCCTCAACTCTTCGCACTGACGAGGACTGCTCTCGATGAAGACCAACCTATCGAATGGTTTGTCGCCGATCCGTAGAGCTCTTTCCGCTGATCCGCTCACAAAGGTGCTGGCGTCATCAGCACTAGGTTTAGAGAGCGAGAAGCGGCCAGTACCAGCGAAAGCGTCGATGTACATCAGTCTGAATTGCTGATTCTTGAGGGCTGTTGTGTATGCATCGAGGTAAGTTTCCAAGACGTCAAGTTTTTCCAGCGTCCACTGTCCACCGAAGTTTAGGGACTGTTGCTGGTGGTGATCGCCTGCCGTCAATTCTGATCACCTTCTGTGGCTCAGCGGCAATACAGCCCCACCCGAGTGGCTCCAAAGATCGAGAAATGACCCAGGAGTTGCGTCCAGAACCTCCCGGACTCGAAGGCTACACCAGCAAATACCCCGGTACCGCTTCTCGGTGTGGTAGGCCGCCACGGCCAGCTTGGTCACCGTCCCTCCATGCAAATGCTCGTGAGAACAGAGATCTCGATCTAGACTCAAACTCGTGTCTTCGCTTGGAGTGCGTCTTCCGGCAGGCTGGCGGGGATAACGCAACCTATCGGCTTCCGAACATGGTCGAGGCATCTTCCGGGATGGTTCCTACTTGGTCTTGTCCACAATTTGGAGTGATAAGAAAAATATAGGACAATTAAAATAAGATGTCAAACCGCAGCGATTCTCAAAATGGGGGTTCTGACTCGTGTTGGGTGGAATCTGCGAGCGTTGGTGTGCGCCGTTGGAGCCCGTTGCGGGGTGATCGGGCGGCTGTTGACTCGGGCTTCAGGGGGACGAGTCGTCTGGCAGCGGCCATGACGCGGTCATGGACTGGCGGTAACGCACCCCCGCTGAGGGCCTCTGGACGAGGAGCCGGTCGCGGGCAGGATGGCGGGCCGGTTGCGTCAGGAGGAGGCGCACGCGGCCGCCCCGGGAGCGGGCGGTGGCGGGCGCTTCCCCAACACGGTTTCGAACAGGGCGGTCCAACTGGGGAACCAGAACATCTCCGACAGAACGCCCAGTTTGTCGAAGAAGCGGCGCCGGGTGCCAGCCTTGTCCCGGCAGCGCCGCCACAAGTCAGCGACGCAGTCCAGGACCGAGTGCAGCGCGAAGGCGAACAGGTTCAGCGTGGCGAGCAGAT
>MKWU01002027.1_pt1 | contig 32236 bp, 28 predicted proteins | sample 809101 | NCBI WGS metagenome assembly MKWU01 (sample SAMN05860141, study PRJNA318959) | sponge metagenome | host: Aplysina aerophoba | place: Slovenia: Piran, Adriatic Sea, Gulf of Piran | collected 2013-05-07
GGCGCGGGAAAGAGGCGAGAGATCACGAACAAGGGCAAACTATAGCCCAACACTATTGAGTAAGGCACTGTAAACAGGCAAAATCTATTATCAAGACCCGTTTCAAATCTCTAACGCGGGATTTGGGCTGTTTGTGTGTAGTGCTTGTTTGAGTTTGATTTGTTATATATAATTCCACGTTTGATGCGATCAGGTGTCTGTACCAGGTCGAAATTTACTCTGACAGGTGGAAGTGTTATGTATGCGGTCATAAAATCCGGGGGCAAGCAGTACAAAGTACGGGAAGGCGATACCATCCGGGTCGAGAAAATCAATACCGAGGAAGGCGGTGAAATCAACCTGGATGACGTCCTGATGGTTGCGGATGGCGATGATATTTCATTCGGCACTCCTGTGGTGGACGGCGCAACAGTCGCGGCAACCGTGAAATCCCATGGCCGGGGCGCCAAGATCAAGGTAGTCAAGTTCAAACGCCGCAAACATCATTACAAGCAGATGGGTCATCGCCAGGATTACACCGAACTGGAGATTACCGGCATTAATACGCAATAGTTACCGGGAGCAGGATTATGGCGCATAAAAAAGCAGGCGGCAGTACACGTAACGGCCGGGATTCCCAATCGAAGCGCCTGGGAGTCAAACGTTATGGCAGTGAATCGGTCAAGGCAGGAAATATTATTGTCAGACAGCGGGGCACACGCTTCCATCCCGGCGTCAATGTAGGATGCGGCAGAGACCATACCCTGTTTGCAACGGCTGACGGCATGGTGGTATTTGAACGAAAAGGGGCGAAAAACAGGACTTTTGTCAGTGTTCAGACAACCGGCTGAAATTATTTATCCGCAGATGACGCAGATTAACGCAGATTATATCTTGTTATTTCATGGAGTAAGAATTTCCTGATTTTACCTGCTGCGAAGTGCTTGCTTGCAAAGTGATTTTCAGTAGATCAAGGCTATCGCAAGCAGAAAGTCAATATTAACTGGAAAGGGTACTAGACCCTGTATGTTTTCAAAAACGTCTGTTCATCTGCGGTAATCTGCGTCATCTGCGGATAAATCATCTGTGGACTCGTCTCTGAAAAATGAAGTTTGTCGATGAGGCTACCATCCGCGTCGAGGCAGGCAAGGGTGGTGATGGTTGCCTGAGTTTCCGGCGGGAAAAGTATATTCCCCGGGGCGGCCCTGACGGGGGCGATGGCGGCAACGGCGGCAGTGTCTACCTCGTGGTTGACGAAGGTCTTAACACCCTGGTTGACTTTCGCCATGCGCGTTTATACCGGGCGAAACATGGTCAGCCGGGCAGCGGCAGGGACCAGGCCGGTAAAAGCGCCGAAGATATCAGGGTCAGGGTTCCCCTTGGCACCCTGGTTTATGATGATGACACCGGTGAATTGATCGGTGACCTGGATAACAGGGACGGGGTTCTCCTGGTAGCCCGCGGTGGAGAGCACGGCCTGGGCAATGCCCGTTTCAAGAGCAGCGTCAACCGGGCGCCGAGAAAAACCACCAAAGGTAATGAGGGGGAGAGCCGGAACTTACGGCTGGAGTTGCAGGTTCTGGCCGATGTCGGCCTGCTTGGTCTGCCCAATGCCGGCAAATCCACCTTCGTTCGCCAGGTTTCCGCGGCGCGTCCCAAGGTGGCCGCTTATCCGTTTACCACGCTCTATCCCCACCTGGGGGTAGTCCGGCTGGGTACGAGCCGGGATATCGTTATCGCGGACATACCCGGACTGGTAGAGGGCGCTGCAGACGGCGCCGGACTGGGCGCCCAATTCCTGCGGCACCTGTCCAGGACGCGTTTACTGTTGCACCTGGTCGATATTGGATTGCAGCAGGATACGCCGGAAATCATTGCCGCGATCCGGGGCATTGAAGCTGAACTTGCGGCCTGGGATAATGTTTTGTCGGACAAGCCGAGGTGGCTGGTACTGAACAAGATCGATATAGTTGCCGCGCACAACGTTGCTGTAATGCAGGATGAAATAATACGGGAACTGAACTGGCAGAAGCCTGTATTCAGCATATCTGCAGCAACGGGTGAAGGTTGTGACAGGTTGATTAAAGCCATTTTCCAGTGCTTTGCAGAATGGGAGGCGGAAGGGTAGTCCATGTCCGAAACAGAGTCTAAACATGACCGGGACCAGTGCTGGGTAGTCAAGACAGGCAGCGCCCTGCTGACCGACAACGGTGGTGGATTGCGTACGGAAGCCATCGCCGCCTGGGTGGGTCAGATGGCCGAATTACGCAGCCGCGGGTTCCGGTTTATCGTCGTCTCATCCGGCGCTATTGCGGAGGGCAGGGCGCGGCTGGGGTGGGGCATGCTGCCCGTCAGTCTGCACGAGCAGCAGGCTGCGGCGGCCGTCGGCCAGATGGGACTGGTACAGGCCTATGAATCGGCTTTCAAGGAGTATGAAATTCGCACTGCCCAGATACTTCTGACACATGATGATATAGCTGACCGGAGGCGTTACCTGAATGCCCGGTCCACCTTGCGTACCCTGCTGGCATTGGATGTCGTGCCCATTATCAACGAGAACGACAGTGTCGCTACCGACGAGATACGCTTTGGCGACAACGACTCGCTGGCAGGTCTGGTAGCAAACCTGGCAGAAGCGAACCGGCTGGTCATCCTGACCGACCAGGATGGATTATATGATCGTGACCCGCGTCAGGCCCGGAACGCCAGGTTAATCAGGACGGGTCGCGCCGGTGACCCGGCCTTGCTGGATTATGCCGGTCCCGGGGGCGCGTTGGGACGCGGCGGTATGCTGACCAAGCTCAAGGCTGCCGAGACTGCCGCAAAATCCGGGACCGACACGGTCATCTGTTCAGGTTTAGAGCCGCAAGTGTTGTTAAAAATTGCGCAAGATGAACAGGTTGGAACCCTGCTCAGTGTACAGCGCTCGCCGTTGGCCGCGCGCAAGCAATGGCTGGCGGGGCACAAACGTCCGGACGGCAGCCTGGTGTTGGATGATGGCGCCTGCGGCGTACTGGCCGGACAGGGCAAGAGCCTGCTGGCCGTCGGGGTCGTAGCTGTCCGCGGCGAGTTCAGCCGGGGTGAGATTGTCAGTTGCGTTGCCCGGGATGGCAGGGAGGTTGCCCGGGGCCTGGTCAACTACAGCGCCGGCGAGGCCCGCAAAATCCAGGGACAACCCAGCAATAAAATCGAACAGCTGCTGGGATACGTCAACGAGGCGGAACTGATCCACCGGGACAACATGGTTGTTTTGGATAATTAGGAATTACGAATTACGAATTAAGGCATATCGTTCCATTCCTAATTCCTAATTCCTAATTCGTAATTAATCCCCAAGTGCGCGGATCATCGTGTTCAGGCGACTCTTGTGCCGGGCGGCCTTGTTTTTGTGGATCAAGCCTTTGTTCGCCATCCTGTCGATGATGGGAACTGCCGCCTGGTAGGCAGTGGTCGCTCCTGTCTTGTCGCCCTTCGCTATGGAATCGAGCACCTTCCTGATGGAAGACCGCAACATGGAACGGCGCGAATTATTGTGCAGGCGGCGCTTGACTGCCTGCCGGGCGCGTTTCTTTGCTGATGCAATATTGGCCAAATGTAACTCCTGACAATCGGTTATTTCAAAAGACGGCATACTATGCTGACATGCCGGCGGTTTGTCAATCAAAATTAGGTATTACGAATTAGGAATTAGGAATTAAACTGTATACTCCCATTCTTAACTCCTGATTCCTGATTTTTGTGAAGTGAAAGAGAGGTTGTTAAAATCAACCCTGGTAGTCGGTTCCATGACGACGCTGTCACGGATTCTCGGATTGCTCCGGGATGTCATTATCGGCGCCATGTTCGGTCCCGGGGCAAGTGTCGATGCGTTTATCGTCGCTTTTCGCATACCGAATTTTTTGCGCCGCATATTCGCCGAAGGCGGGTTCTCCCAGGCATTCGTGCCGGTTTTATCCGAATACCGGGAACGCCGCGACCGGGCGGAAGTCAATGCCCTGGTTGAACATACCGCCGCGGTCCTGGGCGTCTGTCTTTGCCTGACCACGGTCGTGGGCGTGCTGGCCGCGCCGGTATTGATATGGATCTTCGCTCCCGGTTTTGCCCAGGACCTGGAGAAGCAGACCCTGGCGGCCCAGATGTTGCGTATTACTTTTCCATACATCCTGTTTATATCCCTGACCGCGATGGCCGGAGGGATTCTGAATACCTACCGGCAGTTCGCGGTGCCTGCATTTACCCCGGTATTACTCAACCTGTCGCTGATTGGCTGTGCATTGTGGTTGACACCTTATTTCCCGGCAGAACAAAGGGTCGTCGCCCTGGCCTGGGGGGTGTTCCTGGCGGGCCTGGTGCAACTGCTGTTCCAGTTTCCGTTTCTGCTCAAACTCAGGTTGCTGCCGCTTCCCAGGTTCAACCGGGACAGGGAGGGTGTAGGCAGGATCATCACCCTGATGATCCCGACCCTGTTCGCCGCCTCCGTTACCCAGGTAAACCTGCTGGTCGATACCGTCATCGCTTCGTTCCTGCAGACAGGCAGTATCTCCTGGCTGTATTTCTCCGACAGGCTGGTCGAGTTTCCCCTGGGGGTATTCGGCATCGCGCTGGCTACGGTGATTTTGCCCAGCCTGTCGGCCGAGCATACCGGGAGTGACAACACCGCTTTCAACAAGACCCTGGACTGGGCCTTGCGCTGGGTATTCATCGTCGCTCTCCCCGCGGCAGCGGGACTGATCCTGCTGGGGGCGCCCCTGTTGACAACCCTGTTTCAATATAATGAATTCTCTCAATATGATGTCCAGATGGCGGCTCGAAGCCTGGTTGCCTATGCAGTGGGGTTGCCGGCCTTTATCCTGATCAAAGTGCTGTCCTCGGGATTTTTTTCCAAACAGGATACAAAAACACCGGTAAAAATCGCAGTGGTTGCGATGCTGGCCAATATCGTTCTGAACCTGCTGCTGGTTTTTCCCCTGGCGCACGCGGGACTGGCCCTGGCAACGTCCCTGTCAGCCTGTATCAATGCAGCGTTGCTTTACCGGATTCTGCGCAGGGAAAAGGGGTTTGATACGGGGCCGGGCTGGCGCGGTTTCCTGGCCAGGATTGCCCTGGGGCTGTTGATTATGGCGCTGGGTCTGGCTTACTTTGTTCCTGACCAGGTTTTCTGGTTCCAATGGGATATGTATGAGCGCGCCGTTAATGTAGTATTATGCACGCTTGCCGGAGCCCTGGCGTACTTCGTCACACTAAGGCTGACAGGCCTGCGCCTGCGTAACATGCTGGCGTCTCAGGATTTATCCGCAGATGACGCAGATTAACGCAGATTTTTTTGTAGATGAAGGAAATACTGAACCGATATGTGTAATGTTATATTACAAAGAGCTATCTTTGTTTGTCACGATAGATTATGTGGTCCATGTATTTTTAATAACTTTCTTTATCTGCGCTAATCTGCGTCATCTGCGGATAAATTATGGAACTGATCAGATATTCATATAATCTCAAGTCGCGGCACCGTGGCTGCGTTGCCACCATCGGCAACTATGACGGGATTCACCTGGGACACCAGGCTGTGCTCAGGCAACTGAAGCGTCATGCTGAGGTGATGGCCCTGCCGGCCCTGGTAATAACCTTCGATCCCCATCCCCAGGAATTTTTCAAGGCGGGGGATGCCCCGACCCGGATAACGAGTTTCAGGGAAAAACTGGAGATTCTCAAGCAACAGGACATTGACCGCGTGCTCTGTCTGCGTTTTCAGCAGAATATCGCCGAACTGTCTGCGGAACAGTTTATTGAACAGGTCCTGGTCGGCGACCTGTCCATAAAGCGTCTGATTATCGGCGATGACTTCAAGTTCGGTAAAAATCGCCGCGGTGATTTCAGGATGCTGCGGGATTACGGCAAACGGTTGGGCTTCGACGTCATTCTGACGGAAACGCACAGACTTGACGGCGACAGGGTCAGCAGCAGCATTATCCGTGACCGGTTGCAGGAGAGCCGGTTTGAGGAGGCTCAGTTATTGCTGGGGCGTTATTTCAGTATCAGCGGCCGTGTCGTACATGGCGCCAAACGGGGCCGCCAGTTAGGGTTTCCCACGGCAAATATCAATCTCAGCAAACGCTATGTTCCGTTGCGCGGCGTATTTGCCGTAAGCGTAAAAGGGGCTGACGAGACGACTCACCTGGGGGTCGCCAACCTGGGTACGCGCCCGGTATTCGAGGAAAAAAAACTGTTGCTGGAAGCCCACCTGTTTGACTTTGACAAGATGATTTACGGCAGGCATATCAGCGTCGAATTTTTCAAACGGCTGCGTGACGAACGCAAATTCTCTTCCATTGATGAACTGGTAGCGCAAATCGCAACGGACATAAAGACAGCCAGGGAATATTTCACGGATATCGATCTTGCAAAGTCATGACCGATTATAAGGATACCTTGTCACTGCCAAAAACGGATTTCCCCATGAAGGGGAACCTGGCCCGGCGCGAACCCGACATGCTGCAGCGCTGGCAGGAGCAGGACATTTATGCGCGCATCCGGCAACACCGGGCAGGCCGGAAGAAGTATATCCTGCATGACGGTCCCCCCTATGCCAACGGCGATATCCACCTGGGACATGCCGTCAATAAAATCCTGAAAGACATCATCGTCAAATCACACAGTCTCGACGGGCTGGATTGCCCGTACGTGCCCGGCTGGGATTGCCATGGACTTCCGATTGAGCACCAGGTGGAGAAGAAAATAGGCAAGGCCGGCGCCCGGGTTGATGCGCGTACGTTTCGCGATGCCTGCCGCGAATACGCCAGGAAACAGATTGCCCGGCAGAACACCGATTTCCAGCGGCTTGGAGTACTGGGAGACTGGGATAACCCGTACCTGACCATGAATTACCGCACCGAAGCCGATATCGTGCGCGCCCTGGGCAGGATGATCGAGGCAGGGCACCTCGTCCGGGGATTCAAGCCCGTGTACTGGTGCCTGGACTGTGCTTCGGCACTGGCGGAAGCTGAGGTGGAGTACCAGGACAAGCAGTCCCCTGCGATCGATGTATGTTTTCCGGTAGTCGATGAAGATGACCTGTTCGGCAGGGCGCCGGGACAATGTGAAGACCGGGGCGAAGGGCCGGTTTCCGTGGTGATCTGGACGACGACACCCTGGACCCTGCCGGGAAACCAGGGTGTGGCGTTTAACCCGGAGTTCGAATACGTCGTTGTACAGTGTGAGTCGCAACGTGGTCGGGAACGGTTGGTCCTCGCTGAAAAACTGGCTACTTCCGCTTTGCATCGCTACGGCATGGAGGATTACCGGGTATTGACTTCACTCAAGGGGACGGACCTGGAAGGCCTGCAACTGCAACATCCGTTTTATGCTTCTCATGTGCCGGTGATACTGGGCGATCACGTTACCCTGGAAACCGGCACCGGCGCCGTACATACCTCACCGGGGCACGGAGTGGACGATTTTAACGTGGGCCAGAAATACGGCCTGCCTGTCAGCAACCCGGTGGCCGATAATGGCTGCTTCCGGGATGACACGGAATTATTTGCCGGCGAACACGTGTTCAAGGCAAATTCCCATATCATTGAAGTCCTTATCGACCGGATGCGCCTGCTGGTGGAAACAACCGTGCTGCACAGTTATCCGCATTGCTGGCGGCATAAATCTCCGGTTATCTTCAGGGCAACGCCACAATGGTTTTTCAGCATGGATTCCCGGGGGTTGCGCGCCGGCGCCCTGACGGCAATCGGGGAGGTGCGCTGGACGCCGGACTGGGGTAGCCAGCGCATATATGACATGGTGAACGAGCGCACCGACTGGTGTATTTCCCGGCAGCGAACCTGGGGGGTGCCGATTGCGGTATTTGTCGACAGGCAGTCAGGGGAATTGCACCCGGACAGCACGCGCCTGACTGAACTGGCCGCGCAGAAAATTGAACAGTCAGGCATAGACGGGTGGTTTGATCTCGACCCTGCGGAGTTGCTCGGGGAAGAAGGCGGTAGTTACGAGAAGGTAACCGACATCCTGGACGTGTGGTTTGATTCGGGCGTTACCCACGCTACCGTCCTGGAAGCTGACGGGAGACTGGCTTTCCCTGCCGATCTCTACCTGGAAGGGTCGGACCAGCACCGGGGCTGGTTCCAGTCGTCGTTGTTGACCTCGGTCGGCATCAGGAACCAGGCGCCTTACCGCGGCGTGCTGACACACGGCTTCACCGTTGATGCGAAGGGCATGAAAATGTCCAAGTCGCTCGGGAACGTGATTGCGCCGCAAAAAGTGATGCAAACCCTGGGCGCCGACATACTGCGGTTATGGGTTTCCGCCACCGATTACCGGAACGAGATGAATGTGTCCGACGAGATCCTGAAGCGTATGGCTGACGCGTATCGCAGGATCAGGAATACGGCGCGCTACCTGCTGGCGAACCTGGACCGGTTTGATCCTGATACCGATTGCGTCTCAGCCGGTGATATGCTGGAACTGGACAAGTGGGTATTGCTGGAGACAGCCAGGCTGCAGGAAGAGATCATCCGGGCATACGGTGAATTTCAGTTCCATTTGATCTACCAGAAACTGCATCATTACTGCGTTGTCACCCTGGGCGGCTTCTACCTTGATATTATCAAGGATCGCATGTACACACTACAGCGCCGCAGCCTGGCGCGGCGCTCGGCGCAGACGGCTATGTACCATATCGCCGAGGCCTTTGTACGCTGGCTGGCGCCGGTGCTGAGCTTCACGGCCGATGAAATCTGGCAGCATATGCCCGGACAACGCCCTGAATCCGTCTTCCTGGAAGAGTGGTACCAGGAATTTCCTGCGGTGACGATAAAAGATCACTGGCCCAGGGTCATAAGAGTGCGCGAGGAAGTCAGCCGCGAACTGGAATGCCTGCGTACCGAAGGAGCCATAGGTTCGTCCCTGGACGCGGAAGTGCAACTCTATTGTAGCGGCGCCGACAGGATCGCCCTGGATTACCTTGGCGACGAGTTGCGTTTCGTATTCATTACTTCGAGCGCGGATGTCTACGGGGAGACGGAGCGCCCGGATGACGCCCGGCAAAGCGAGCTTGATGGTCTGTGGATTAAGGTAACGGCGTCGGCACACGCAAAATGTGTGCGTTGCTGGCATCGTTGCGAGGATACCGGTGTTGACCCGGCACACCCGGAGCTATGCGGCCGTTGCGTGCTTAACGTCACAGGAGCAGGAGAAACACGCCATTTTGCCTGACATTATGGAGACAGGTTTGGATGAGCTTTTCAGGACACGCTGTGAATACATCCTTGTACGCTTACCATCCGCTGTCCCTGCGGATGATAGTCCTGAAAAGCTCATCCAAACCTGCCGGAAATATTATTATGAATAATTCTGCATCCTCTGCAGCTATATAATGAAAACCTTGAATTTGAAGTGGCTTTGGCTGGTGCTGCTTATCGTCATCCTCGACCAGGTGACAAAGTCTGCGGCGAGCCAGTGGCTGGTGTACAACCAGGCCAACCCGGTATTTCCCGGGTTCAACCTGACCCTGGTGCACAACAGCGGCGCCGCGTTCAGTTTTCTCCGGGACGCGGGCGGCTGGCAACGTTATTTCTTTATTGTTCTGACGACCGGCATCAGTATCGTATTATTCATCTGGCTGCTGCGTTTGCCCGCCGGGCGCGCCTCGCTGGCCTGTGCTCTGGCCCTGATCATGGGCGGCGCAACAGGAAACCTGTGGGATCGGCTGCAATACGGCTACGTGATTGATTTTATTGACGTATATTATGGCCAATGGTCGTGGCCGGTATTCAATATCGCGGATTCCGCCATTACCATCGGCGCTTTGCTGCTGATCATTGACGCATTCAAAAAACCTTGATTCGCATGGATATACAGGATTTACAGGATATGAATTTTTTCTTCTGTCCTCAGCTAAGGGGTTATGTCCGAAAGTAAGGCAAAACATGAGTTTAGCAAGAAAGGGTGATATCGGTATATAATACCTGACAGGTTAAATTGAGAACTGGTTTGAAATGCAGATTACTCTAGCTAATCCCCGGGGCTTCTGTGCCGGCGTAGACCGGGCAATCGAAATAGTTGAACGCGCGCTGAGTTTATTCGGTATGCCGGTCTATGTCCGCCATGAAGTGGTGCATAATAAATACGTGGTTGAAACGCTGCGGGATAAAGGCGCGGTATTCGTGAATGAACTGGATGAGGTGCCGGATAATTCGGTGGTCATCTTCAGCGCCCACGGAGTTTCCAAGGCTGTGCGGGAAGAGGCCGCGCGCAGAAAATTGCGGATCTTCGATGCGATCTGTCCCCTGGTAACGAAAGTACACATGGAGGTGGGCCACTACCAGGATGAGGGCAGGGAATGTATCCTCATCGGCCACGCAGGTCATCCGGAAGTGGAAGGCACCCTGGGCCAGTATCGGCCCAAAAACGGCGACGGCGCCATGTACCTGGTGGAGTCGGTGGCTGACGTTGAGAAGATGGAGGTAAAAAATCCTGAGTTTCTCGCGTTTGTGACACAGACTACCTTGTCAGTCGATGACACCTCCGAAGTCATCGATGCCTTGCGGCATCGCTTTCCGAAAATCGTCGGCCCTAAAAAAGAGGATATCTGCTATGCCACGCAAAACCGGCAGGATGCGGTCAAGAAACTGACCGGCGACTGCGATTTGATTCTGGTCGTGGGCTCACAGAACAGTTCCAATTCCACCCGCCTGATGGAAATATCCCAGAAGAAAGGCGTGCCGGCCTACCTGATAGATAACGTCACCGAAATTCAGCGGGAATGGCTGCAAGGCAAGGCCAAAATCGGTCTGACCGCGGGTGCGTCGGCGCCGGAAGTCCTGGTCGAAGAAGTCATTGAACAATTGAAAGAATGGGGTGTTGAAAACGTTGTGGAAGCGCCCGGGATCCAGGAAAGCGTGGTGTTTTCACTGCCCCGGGAACTTTATGCCGGTGCTGCAAAGAGCGGGCAGGCCTGATTCAGCGAATTTTCCGGTCCAGGTGCCGGCGTTGGGGGTCATGTTCGGCAAGTTTCGCCGCCGATCCGTCCTTGAGCCGGTCCGGTGGAGCCGCCGCTCACCACTTGCTGGACCGCTCGTCGTGGGGGTGGTCGGGCAGCCGGTAACTCATGCCGTCGTCGTCATAGGCTGAGGCCTCAAGCAGCGTCGAGAAATTTCGGTACGTTTCCTTTCGGTACCACGCCTTCAACCGCTGAATGCGCTGGTCGATGCGGTAGGCGAGCAACGGGAAGGGCGTTCCACCCTTCCTGGGGAATTTCAACTGGTCGGCGAGCTTGTTGCCCACCAGCGCCCGCGAAATGGGGTAGATGACATTCGTCACCAACTGGCGCCGTTCTTCCGGATCGTCGATGTTCGCCACCAGCGGCGCGGAGTTGATCAACGCATTGGTCATGATGATCGCATCCTCGGTAGGAGGAGGCTCACAAAGGGAACCGATCCGGTACATGTGCAATGCGTGGCTCTCGTCGCTAAAGAGGATGGTCTCGGGGATCCCCATGAGATAACCGGCGTAGCGCCAGACGTCGTGGAAACTGGCGCGCTCCTCGGTGCTGTAACGGGCTCCCAGCGCCTCCGAGTGTTTGACAGTGCGCGCCGCGAAACAAGCGATCGAGTAGCCCATGTGCGCGGCGCTGAGCGGCACGCCCACGGCGTCGTGTTCCCATTCCGCGGTCTGTCCCAGCAGCCACCGGACCTGCGCGTGCACAAACCGGATGCGGACCGACAATTTCCAACCCTCGCCGTACCGTTCCAGCCCGCCGGGAAAGAATATTTCCACCTGGTGACGGTTGTTCTGCTTGAGCCGCCACACGCCATTTTCGAATATGCGCCCGGTTTCCACGAAAGATTTGCTTATCAGGGTTGAAAAACCGTCAATCAGCACACCCGTGACGAAAGCCGAAAGGATGAGGACCGAGTTTCTTTGAAAGGCGAGGATGCCCGGTTCGAAGGCGTCGTGGTCAAGCCAGTCCGGGTCAGGCTGCGGTGCGTCAATGAAGAAGTCGCGCAACGCTTGCGGCGCATTGCGCAAACCGTCGCGATCCTCATCCATCCCCGCTCGAATGAACTTGTGGATCTGTTCCCGAGGCAGCGGCGCCATTTCTTCCACCACCGCGTCCATGACCGGGTCGCCTATACGGGTGTGGGCGATGTAGTTGTCCGCAGCCTCATGGTCGACGGCGCGCGCCTTGGTGTAGCCGTCAACATATGCTGACGGGGCGTTCAGCATGATCAGGATCTCCTATGCCAAAAGTGGGAAGTATATAATCAAAACGGTTTGAAGGGAATGTCAAACGCCGCCCCGACATTGGTGAATACGGAAGGCCCCGATTCCGGGAAGCTGGTGCGTAAGGTTCACCGTTTGTCCCGCGCTCTTATTGGTGATAAACTCGCAGACACTCTACAATACACACCGAAATCTCAAATTATGAGGAACGGGGTATAAGTTACAAACTTCCGGATAGTGCGGACTCGGCGCTTTCGCAAAAATGGTGATCAAGGATTTTCCGGTGGTTATATTCCCATATCTGTCCCATGAGTGATAATTTGAAGATACCTTTGCTGCTGGACCGTTACATCGACGCCATTTTGCGGCATCGCTGGTTGGTCCTTGTAAGCGCGACGTTGATCATGCTGGTGATGACAGGAGGCGTCCGCTTCATAGGCGTCACCAACGACTACCGCAGCCTGTTTGACGAAGGAAATCCGCAACTTGCCGCGTTTGATGCCCTGGAAGCCACTTACACCGAATCCAATACCGCGCTGATTGCCATTGCCCCCGGGGAGGGCTCGGTGTTCACCCGTGAGACGCTCGCTGCGGTTGAGGAGTTGACCGACGCTGCATGGCGCGCGCCTTATTCCACCCGGGTCGACTCATTGACCAATTACAACCACAGCGAGTCGTTCGGAGACGACCTGGTGGTCGAGCCGCTGGTCGATGACGCACAATCCCTGAGCGATGCCGACCTGAAGAGAGTCGAAGACATTGCGTTGAATGCAACCGAAGTTGCCGGGCGCCTGGTCGCCCGTGACGGGCGCGTGGCCGGCATGGCGATTACCTTCGCCCTGCCGGAAAATCCCGACGCCGCGGTGGTTGAGATCACCGATTATATCCACACCCTGCTGGATGAGTTACGCACAAACCACCAGGACATCGATTATTACCTCACCGGTAACGTTGTCCTGAACCGCGCTTTCGGGGAGACCACCAAGGATGATACGGAGAAACTGACGCCGGTTGTATTTCTTGTCATCCTGGTTGTCACCGCCGTGCTGTTGCGTTCCGCGTTCGGCACCCTGGCAACCATGCTCCTGGTAATGTTTACCGTGAACACAACGGCTGGCTTTGCCGGTTGGATCGGCACGGTGTTCACCCCCATCAATGCCGGCGTGCCGATTATCGTCATGACCATTGCCGTCGCCGATTCCATCCACGTCATCACGGCCGCGTTGGCGGGTCTGGGTCGCGGCCTGGATAAAAACCAGGCGATTATCGAATCGGTGCGCAGCAATGCCTGGCCGGTATTTCTCACCTCGGCCACGACCGCGGCCGGGTTCCTCACCCTGAATTCCTCGGATTCGCCGCCATTTCACGTGCTGGGCAATCTCGTGGCGTTTGGCGTGTTGTGGGCTTTTATCTACACCATGACCCTGTTGCCGGCCTTGCTGTCAATCCTGCCGTTACGCGCGCGCCGGGTCAGCGCCGAACGCCCCGGTTTCTTCGACCGCTTCGGCGCATTCGTCATCGAGCGCCGCACGTTCCTGTTTTGCTTCTTCACCCTGCTGGCAATTGCCCTGGCCGCAGGCATTCCCCGCAACGAGTTGACCGACAACTGGACACAATATTTCGATGAGCGTTACCAGTTCAGGCGCGATACCGACTTTGTGATCGAAAACCTGACCGGTATGGAAACCCTGGAGTACTCCCTTGAGTCCGGGCGCGAAGGCGGCATCACCGACTCCGGCTACCTGGCTTCTGTCGATGCCTTCGCCCGCTGGTACCGGGAGCAGCCCGAGGTGTCCCACGTGCGGGCCTTCCCGGACATCATGAAACGCCTGAACAGGAACATGCACGGCGACGACCCGGCCTTTTACCGGTTGCCGGACAACCCGGAGCTCGCCGCGCAATACCTGCTGTTGTATGAGCTTTCCCTGCCGTTCGGAAGCGATCTCAACAACCGTATCGACATCGCCAAATCCTCCACCCGCATGACTGTCGTGGCGCGCGGCCACATGTCGTCCCAGAATTTGCGCGACCTGGACGCCCGCGCGTATGATTGGCTGCTTGCCAATACGCCCGATCTTGCGACTCCTGCAACGGGTATCAGCATCACTTTTGCCCACCTGTCCCAGCGCAACATCAACAGCATGCTGCGCGCCACAATTATCGCCATGGCCCTGATTTCCTTCATTTTTATCTGGGTGTTCAAAAGCGTGCGCCTGGGCTTGATCAGTCTTGTCCCCAACTTCCTGCCGGCGCTGATGAGCTTCGGCCTGTGGGGCTACCTGGTCGGACAAGTGGGTCTTGCCGGTTCCGTGATGACTGCGATTGCGTTCGGCATCATCGTGGATGACACCACTCATTTCCTGAGCAAGTATTTGAAGGCCCGGCGCCAGGGCCAGCCGGCAGAGGAGGCCGTGCGTTACACTTTTCGCACCGTGGGCCCTGCCTTGTGTACCACCACCCTGGCCCTGGTTGCGGGGTTCCTGGTATTCACTCTATCCGGGTTCCAGGTCAGTTGGACGCTGGGCCTGATGGTAACAGGCACAATTACCTTCGCTCTCATCGCCGATTTCCTGCTGCTCCCGCCGTTGTTGATGGCTGTCGACAGAAAGAAATTATGAAAGGCGCACGGACCATTGCCCTGCTGCCGGTAACCGGCAACCGGAACAGGATATGATACGGACAGGTTGCCGCTGAACATGTCAATATTAAGTTGAAAGAGTGCTAGTCACACTCACAGGAGAAAATTATGGTTCGTATATATCCTGTTCGCTCAAAGGCTTTGCTGGTTACACGCTGCTTGTCGTTATTGGCATGTTTGTGTGCTTCGTTATATACAGCCGCAGAAAATCCCACGCCTGAAGAAATCGGATTGAATATTGCCCGCGCAACCGACAAGCGGGCGCAGGGTTACGGCAATTTCACGGCGCGCCAGACCATGGTTCTGCGCAACAAGCAGGGTCAGGAAAGCACGCGCTCGCTCCGGGTCAAGGTGCTGGAGGTGGAGGGCGACGGCGACAAGAGTCTGTTTGTGTTCGATGAACCGCGCGACGTTGAGGGGACCGCTTTTCTCATCCATGCTCACAAGGTGGAAGCGGATGACCAGTGGCTGTACCTGCCGGCGTTGAAACGGGTGAAGCGCATCAGTTCGTCGAACCGTTCCGGCTCTTTCATGGGCAGTGAATTTTCCTACGAGGACATGGGCGCCCAGGAACTGGAGAAGTACACTTACCGCTACCTGCGTGATGAAGCATGCGGCGAGTTGACCTGCACGGTCATCGAGCGCGTGCCTACGGACAGGAAATCCGGCTACAGCCGCCAGGTGGTGTGGCAGGACCGGGACGAGTTGCGCACCTGGAAAGTCGAGTACTACGACCGCAAGGATGCGCACCTGAAGACGTTGACTATGGTCAACTACGAGCAGCACCTGGACAGTTACTGGTACGCCGGTCATATGATGATGGTGAATCACCTCACCGGGAAGAGTACCGACCTGACCTGGTCGGAGTATCAGTTCCGCACCGATTTGAACGAACGCGACTTCACGCAGACCGGGTTGAAACGGGTGCGTTGATGTTGAGATATGCGGGCTAGTACCGCTCTCTGCCGTGCGGCATTCGGGGCTGTGTGGCTGTTGGCGCTGATCGTTGCGCCGGTGACATGCGCTGGGATTGAGATTGCCGACTACGATTTTTCCGGCAGCATAGGCATTGAGGGTCGCTGGTATCCCGAGGCCGCTTTATTTCCCGGGCAGCGTGACCACGCGAGCGGTTTTGTCCTGGAACCGGAGTTCTACGTTGAGGATAGCGCGGGCAGAAGTTTCACCCTGGCGCCTTTCTTCCGTCTGGATGCCGCTGATACTCGCCGTACCCACGTGGATATTCGCGAAGCTTACCTGTTGTTGTTCGGTGGGCTCGGAGATCATGACTGGGAATTGCGTCTGGGGGTCGACCAGATATTCTGGGGCGTGGTTGAATCACAGCGCCTGGTCGATATTATCAACCAGGTGGATTTCGTAGAGCATCCGGACGGTACGGCCAAGCTGGGGCAACCCATGGCACATGGAACACTGTCCGGTGATTGGGGTGTGCTGGAACTGTTCGCATTGCCTTACCACCGCGCCCGTACCTTCCCGGGCCGGCGCGGCCGCCTGCGCCTGCCCCTGGTCATTGATGATGATAATATCCGCTATGAGAGCGCGGCCGAACGGTGGCACCTGGATTTTGCCGCGCGCTACAGTAACAGTTTCGGTCCCGTGGATGTTGGCCTGAGCGTGTTTGACGGCACCAACCGGGAGCCGGCAGTACAGTTGGACTTCACACCGGGCGGCGACCTGAACCTGGTCCAGTATTACACCCAGATCCGCCAGTTCGGCCTGGACGCCCAGTTGACCCTGGGTCCCTGGCTGCTCAAGCTGGAGGCGATCCAGCGCGCCGGTTCTCTGAACCTGCCGGGCAGGGAAGAGAATTACGTGGCGACCGTTGTCGGCGGGGAATACTCGTTCTATTCCATATTCGAATCTGTGGCCGACCTCACCCTGTTCGGCGAATGGCATTACGATGATCGGGGACGGGATGCGCCCCCGAGCCGCGCCCCCGGCACGTTTGAAAACGAACTGTTCACAGCTGCGCGCCTGGCGTTCAATGACGTTCAGAGTACCGAGATTACTGCCAGTTTTATCGGGGACCTGGGACGCTCCAGCCACTCACTGGCTGTCGGGCTGGACCGGCGACTTGCCGAAAACTGGTCGCTGCACCTGGAGGCGATTGTCCTGCTCGGCATCGATAAGGAGGATATCCACTATTACACGCGCCGCGACAGCTTCATCGAGCTGAACCTGAGTTACAACTTCTGAATTTGGGGTCAGAGTAAGGGGTCAGAGTAAGGGGTCAGAGCAAAAATACTTCCACCCCGGTTAGCGTTACAGCTTCGTTGTTGTGTATTTTTACTCTGACCCCTTACTCTGACCCCTTGCTCTGACCCCAAATATCCCTGGTCCACGGCAGGAACGGAGAGTATGTAGCTGACCACGGCCTGCAGGTCTGCCGGGTCCATCAGGCTGGTGGAATTGTCGATCACGTCGACCATGGCGCCGCCGGCATAATCACCGTCGGGCAGTTCGCCTTCTTCCAGGTAGAGTAACAGTTCATCTTCATCCCAGTCACCGATGCCGTCCGCTTCGGAGGATGTGATGTTGGGTACCGGGTCTCCGTCAGGACCGGCTTCAGTACCGGCCAGGAACAGTTCGGGGCGGGCGGCGCCAAGTAAATTTCTGGGTGTATGACACTCACTGCAATGGGTCAGGGCGTTGGCAATATAGGCCCCGCGCACCAGGGTTTCATCCAGGCCGGCATCGGGCTGGAATACACCGGGTTGGAAAAACAACGACTGCCATACAGGCATCAGCAGCCGGTTGATATACCAATGTGTTTCATGCGGCTTGTTCCTTGTTGCAACGGGCGGCGTTGTCTGCAGGTAAGCGTACATGGCGCGCAAATCGTCGAATTTTATCTTCGTGTAGGACGTATAGGGAAACACCGGGTAGTAGCGTTCTCCCGTGGGGGCGATCCCCAGGTGCATCGCCCGGACAAAATCCGTGAAATTCCAGGCGCCTATGCCGGCTGTCCGGTGGGAGGTGATATTGGGAGCAAAAAAACTGCCGAACGGGGTATCCAGCCCAAGTCCGCCTGCCAGGTATGCCCCCTGGCCTTCGGCATCCGTGTGGCAACTGACGCAACCGGCAATATTCACCAGGTATTCGCCACGGCGGATATCAGCTTCTGCAGGATTGTGGTCGGCTGCGTGTAACGCGGCGAGCGGTTCCGGCCGCGTTAACCACCAGGCCAGGACGAACAGGAGAACAGTGCCTGAAATCGCTAACTTTAACCAGCGGTTTCCGGCCAAGGACAATCCCGGATTACTGTAGTTTTTCAGTAACTGCCGGAGAGGCGGGCATCGTCAGGTTCCAGGCCTCAATCAGCAGCAATAATTGACCTTCGATACGCGCCGTCCGTTGCTGTAAATCCGCTATATCGCCCTTAATGCCGTGCATTTCACCTTTAATTCCGTGTATTTCACCCTTAATTCCATGTTGTCCCGTCAGGATCAGTCCCGCCAGTAAAGCGCCAACTCCGAAAATACTTATAATGATGCCGGTAACATCCGTCAGTTTGTTCATAACCGCCTCCTTTGTTTTACATATTCCGAGGATAGCATTATAGCCGGTTTTCAAACAACGGAACACACTCATGGCGGGTAGGGATGGACCCCAGCTTACAGCATGCTGGGGCATGCTTCAAATCCGTCCCCGGAAAACTTCCGGCAGCCAGGGACGTACTTAAGCCCGTCCCCTGCTTCATATCACTTCCTGAACGGGCGGTGGCACGCCTTGCAGGTCTGCGTCAACTCGCCGAAGCGGGTATCTATCGCCCCTGCATCGCCGGATTGTACTGCATCCAGCAGGGCTTGTGCCGCCTGCCGGCTTTCAGCGGCGCGTGCTTCAAAGTCCGACCAGTCTTCCCATATCTCCGGTTTTGCATCGGTTTTCCCTGTTCCCGTTCCCTCGGGAAATAACAGGGCGATATCCCTGGCCAGCCGGGCCAGGGCCTCCGTGTGCATCTGCAGGTGTCCTTCCGCAGTGAAACGGCCATCCTTGAGCCGCCGTATCGCTCCGGTGTGTCCACTGATGGCATTCATATAGTTCTGGCGGTATTGAATAGTCCCTTTTACATCAGTGTCCGCTGCCGCCTGGGGCAACAGGTAACATATTGATAACAGGCTCAATAATGTTATGTTTTTCAGGGTCATTGTATTGTCCCCCCTGCTCGGGATGTTATCCCGGCGGTTTTGGCCGTATCAGGAAACTCGTCTATTGCCTGGCGCACCGGCACGACCAGGTCGAATAATATCCTGGCTGCTTCGTCCAGCAACGGGTCGAGATCTTCCAGTTTGTCTTCATCCTCAATATCAACGGCATCTGCGGGTACCGGTTCCAATCCCAGGGTAACGCGGTATTCGTTGCGTAGTTCTGCTGTTGCAAGCCGGCGTTCTTCCCGTTCGGCTTTGCGTTTGCTGTCCTGCAGGCTGACGGTCTTTTTGTTTTCCATCGCCTGTGCCGTTTCCATGTCTTCAAGCAACAAGCGCATCAGGCGGTTATCTTTTATCCGCTGTTCGTGCAGTTCCCTGGCCCGGGCAAAACTCTCAACCGGCGCGCTGACAGGCATGAAATAGAGCGGTTTAACCTCATCCCAGGGCAAGGCGTTGTCCAGCACCCGTTCACCGTAGTCCTGACCGAAGCGCGCAGTGGGAAAAATGATGTCGGGGATCACGCCGCGATGCTGATTGCTGCCGCCGCTGATACGGAAAAACTGGGCAATAGTCGCTTTCAACCTGCCATGGTCCTCATCGGAGGAATCGGTAAAATGGTTTAAATCGATAATATTCTGCACCGTGCCTTTGCCGAAAGTCGGCTCACCGATAATGATCCCGCGCCGGTAGTCCTGGATAGCGCCGGCAAATATCTCGGAAGCCGAGGCGCTGTTACGGTTAACCAGTACCGCCAGGGGCCCGCCATAAGCGATATCCGGGTCCGGGTCACTGTTGATCTCAATTTTACCGGAGTAGTCCCTGGTTTGTATGATAGGTCCCGACTCGATGAACAAGCCGGTCAGTTCCAGGGCTTCGAGCAATGACCCGCCGCCGTTGCCGCGCAGGTCTATGAGCAGACCATCCAGGTTTTTTTCCTTAAACCCGGCAAGCAGACGTCTTACGTCCCGGGTTGTACTGCGATAGTCCTTTTTCCCCTGTGCCTGGGCCGGGAAGTCGCTGTAAAAAGCAGGCACGGTAATGACACCGATCTGTCCGCCGCTTTCCAGGTCGATGACCTCCGACTGGGCTGCCTGTTCTTCCAACCTGATTTCGTCCCGGGTAATGGAGATTATTTTGCCGTTTCCCGTAAATCCATCTCTCTCGGACAGGATCTCCAACCTGACTACTGAGCCTTTCGGTCCTCTTATCATGTCGACAACATCGTCAAGACGCCAGCCAACCACGTCCGTTATCTCTCCCTGGTCGCCTTGCCCGACGCCTGTGATCTTGTCACTGGCCTGTAATTGGCCACCCAGTTCGGCCGGGCCTCCCGGGATAATCCTCTGCACCACCGTATAATCCTGTTCCGCCCGTAGCACCGCACCGATTCCTTCCAGCGAAAGCCTCATGGTGATATCAAAGTTTTCCGACGAGCGCGGGGTGAAATAGAAAGTGTGAGGTTCTACGGCGATGGTGTAGGCATTGATGAATGACTGGAACACGTCGTTGGAATTGAGTTGGAAAGTACTGGTCCTGAAGCGTACATAGCGTTTGCCCAGTATTTCCTTTATCTCATCGTCCTCCTTGTCTGCAAGCAGCAACATCAGGTAATCGTTCTTTACCTTTTTTCTCCAGATTGCGTTCAATTCCTGCTCTGTTTGCGCCCAGTCACTTTCGCGGCGGTCAAACATGTAGTCCTCATCAATACTGAAGTCAAATTCGCCTTCAAGCACAGACCGGGCGTAGGCGGAGCGCTCATCGACCCGCTGCCGGTAAACCTTGAAGATAGCGTATGCAGGTTCGAGGTCCGGGTCTTCAATCGCTTCATCGAGCAGGTAGCGGTAACGCTCAAAGTCCGTTATGTCTTTCTGCAGGAAAAAGCTGCGGTTTCCATCCAGACTTTCCAGGTAGGAATCCAGTATGCGGCTTGACAGGACATCATCAAGCGGCTCCTTCCGGTAGTGGTATTTATCCATTATATGGGTAATGATCAGCGCGGCGCGGTCGTGGCGTTCCCAGGCCTGAAGTTCCTCGTCGGTAACGAGCGGCGGCGCGGCGCTCACAAATACTGCGGGCGCCGTTAACAACAGCCATGCAAGCAGTCTATTCATTGCTGGCCGTACGGATTTTCTGCAATTCTTGCATGCGTAGTCCCAGGCGTTTCGCCTCCTTCCTGTTGCCTCCCAGGAAGCCCGGCGCCGTCTCCAGGTAATCTATCAGGTCACGCAGGGCTTCATGGTTGTTCACATCAAGTTCGACAGCCTTGCGGAACTGTTTCAGGGTTTTTCTGGCATAGGACATGGACTTGAACCAGTTGCCCCGTTCGGCCAGTCTTCCGTAACACTTGCCCAGCCAGTGATGCAGGTGCGAGTTTTGCGGATCAGCCTGAAGCGCGTGGGCGAAGCTTTGCATGGCCTGTTTGTAGTTACCGTCCTCGTATGCGGCAATACCGGCAGCAGGCAGGTGGTCATCTGCCCGCACGCCCAGGGCCGCTAACAAGACGGCCAGGGCCAGCAGGCGGGAAACCCGGACGAGGTTAATGGACTTCAATTAACTCGACCTCGAAGACAAGCGCTTCATCCGGTCCTATTACACCCTGTCCGGCTGACCCGTAGGCAAGATTAGCCGGGATATAGAGCTGCCACAGGGCGCCTGTCTTCATCATGGGTAACGCCTGTTGCCAGCCCTTGATGACGCGGTTAACAGACAGTTTCGCCGGCTGGTTGCGCATGTATGAACTATCAAATTCCTCGCCGTTAATCAGCGACCCGCGGTAATGGACGGTTACTTCTCCGTCAGGCTTCGGGTTTGCACCCGTTCCGGGCCGCAGGATTTTGTATTGCAGGCCGTTATCCAGTTCGATAACACCTTCTTTCGTCCTGTTCGCCTCCAGAAACGCTTTCCCTGCCTGACTGTTTGCGGCCGCCTGTTCTGCCCTGTTTTCCTGCTCCTGCTGTTGAAACCTTGCAAAAATGGCCTGTATTTCCTCAATCGACAGTTTCGGCTGATTTTTATTCAACACATCCGCTACCGCCTCGAGGAAATAATCCGTATCCATATCAATATCCTGCTGGGTTACGCTCTGGGCAAAAAAGACACCCAGGGCATAGCTCAGTTTCTGTTTTTCTGTCATTTCGTTTTCTTCCCCATATACCGGGGTAAAAAATACAGAAATAACAATAAGTAAAAATATATTTTTCATGTGTTTTATTAAATACTGGGAGACTTACTCCTGTATATCAGGATTATCATTGTGATTCCTGTGCGTATTTTTAGTTCCTCACATTCTGATAGTTAATTTCCGTCAAAGCCAGCGCCTCATTGACAATGTCCACACCGGCATTCGCTTCATGGGCGCTTACTGTCAGGTGGCGCCGGTAAGCGCGTGCGCCGTACTGTCCGTGAAACAAACCCAATATATGCCGTGACATGGCGTACAAATGCTCGCCTTGCGCGATTTCCGTTTCCATGTAGGGTATGTATTTTTGCAGTATCTGCATGCGTGTAGCTGCTATATTGTTCACGCCGAAAAGGTTTTTGTCTACCCCGGCCAGCAAATAGGGGTTATTGCACACGGCCCTGCCGAGCATGACCCCATCTACCTGGGGGAAATGATTGTGCACTTCCGCAAGACTGGTTATACCGCCGTTAATGATGATTTCCAGGTGCGGAAAATCCTGCTTCAACCGGTAAACCAGGTCGTACCGCAACGGCGGTACGGTCCGGTTCTGCCTGGGGCTCAGACCGTTCAGCCAGGCCTTGCGGGCATGGATGATAAACGTATGGCAACCGGCTTCCGAAACAATCGAAACAAACCGGCCCAGGTGTTCATAACTGTCGTGCCCGTCGATGCCGATGCGCGTTTTGACTGTAACCGGGCGGTCGGTCACCGCCGCCATGGCCGCGACACACTCGGCAACCAGACCCGGTTCAGCCATGAGGCAGGCGCCGAAACGGCCGGACTTCACCCGTTTACTGGGACAACCTGTATTCAGGTTTATTTCGTCGTACCCGTAGGCTGTGGCGATTTCTGCACAATTTGCCAGGTCGGCGGGGTTGCTCCCACCCAGTTGTATCCCGACAGGGTGCTCCGCATCGTTGAACCTGGCATACCTGTCCGTGTCTCCGTACAGCAGGGCGCCGGTTGTCAGCATTTCCGTGTATAGCATGGAATGTCCGGAAAGCAGGCGCAGGAAGTAGCGGAAATGCCTGTCCGTATGGGTCATCATCGGCGCCACGCATAACTTGTGACTTAATTTCATGATTTTATCCGCAGATGACGCAGATTAACGCAGATGAATTGATATTGTTTGTTTTGTTTTTTTCTGAAAGCACGATTATCTGTTTGGACATTTAAATCAAAGAGTAAATAAAAATAATCTGCGTTAATCTGCGTCATCTGCGGATGAATATTCTTTTGTTCTGTTTTTTTTCTGAAACCACGATTATCTGTTTGAACACTTAAATCAAAGAATAAGTAAAAATAATCTGCGCTAATCTGCGTCATCTGCGGATGAATATTCTTCAAGCAACATGTTGGTAAAGCGGCTGCGCAGGTAAAATCCCCTGGGCAGGGTCAAGCCGGTTTCTCCGTCGGCCAGGGTGGCCCGGGCCAGGCTGGCTGAACTGGCCGCCTTGGGCCGTATCTGCAGGTACTCACCGTGTTTTGCGCTGATCTTGTCAAATTCGCCAAAAGATATCATTTCAATCAATTCCTGCCAATCCTGCTCAAGGACCTGGAGTTGTGGCTGCGACGGGCTCCACAGGAAACTGTTTCCTACCCTGCTGTTGGCCGGGAGTATGCCGGGGTCGGCTTCTATGGGAACCCACAGGACCCGTTCCAGTTTATGTCTGACGGTGGAATCAGGCCAGCGCATGCCGGAACTGAGCTTCAGCGGCGCCATGCACACGAAAGTCGACTCCTTGGCCCGGCCGCGCCGGTTGACGGGTAGGGTTTTGAGTTCAACCCCGAGGTTCAGGAAGTCCGGTTCCGGCTGGGAGGCCGCAGTGGCTCCCAGGTAGTGTTCAATAAGTTGCCCGGCCCATCCCTTGGCCCTGGTGCGGGAGGCAGGAACGGTGAAATTCAGTTCACCTGCGACCTGACCCAGTGACCTTCCGGCCAGCGCGCGGCACCGGGCAAGCAGTTCTGCTTCAGATTCAGGTGGCCGCCGGTGGATGTTCATTCAGTTATATCCGCAGATGACGCAGATTAACGCAGATAAATATAATATATTTTAAGGATAAAGCAGAAAATCTGCCTGGCTGCACATTTTTCCCGGACTCCGTTGTTATTTTATATAAAATAATCTGCGCTAATCTGCGCTAATCTGCGGATGAATCAAGGAGGATTAATTCATACTCAGCGACGTGGTGATCGTGTCTGTCAGGCACTTCAGTTTGGCGGCGTCGGTGATGACCTGGTTATTCCGGTCGGTAATAAAGAAGATGTCTTCGACCCGTTCTCCGTAGGTTGCGATTTTCGCTGCCTGCAGGCGTGTACCGCAAAATTCCAGCGCGGTTCCCACCGATGAGAGAAAACCGGGCCTGTCCATGGCGCTGACCTCCATGATATTGCGTTTGTTTTTCTTGTCGATGTCAAAATTGATACGGGTGGGTATGGAAAAATGCCGCAGCCTCCTTGACCGGATCCGGTCCGCGCGCCTTATCGGTTTATCCAGCGACAACAGGTTTTGTTTCAGGGCGGTCATGATCTCCTTTTTCCGCTCGCGTCCTTTCACGGTAGCCCCGGATTTTTCCAGGATGCTGAAGGTGTCCAGTGTAAAACCATGATTGGAGCTCATTATGCGGGCGTCCACGACGTTCAGGTCCAGCAGGTCCAGGGTGCGGCTGACACGCGAAAATATATTGTCATGGTCATGCATGTAGATAAACAGTGCAGTTGCCCCGCGCTCTGTCTCCTCGCGCAGCAGAATCATGGGTAGCCGGTCTTCGCTGCATTTCATGATGGCTTGCGTGTGCCAGGCAATTTCCGTAGGTGAGTAGCGCATGAAATAATCATCACTCAGGTACGACCATATCGCCCCGGTATCGGGCACGGCCTGAATTCCATTATTAATGATGGTCAGGGAGCGGGTTTTACTGTCATGTATGAACTCTTCCTTGTTTATCGGATTTTCCAGGCCGCGCCATAAGGCCGACAGTGTTTTGTTATACAGGTCGGCGATTAAGGCGTCTTTCCAACTGTTCCACAGACGCGGGTTGGTGCCGTTGATGTCGGCAACCGTCAACAGGTAGAGGTAATCCAGGTGAATGCTGTCTCCCACTTCCCTGGCGAATTTGTTGATCACTTCAGGATCATTGATATCCTCTCTCTGTGCCGTCTTTGACATCAGCAGGTGATGTTCCACCAGCCACGCCACCAGTTTCGCGTCATAGTCGCTCAGGTGGTGTCTCTTACAGAACTCCAGCGCGTCGCTGGAGCCCAGGGTGGAATGATCGCCGTCTCTTCCCTTCGCCATATCATGAAACATCCCGGCAAAATAAAGTAACTCCTGCTTGGGAATTTGTTCCAGCACCTGCCGGCACAACGGGTATTTTTTCCTGTATTCGTCCAGGCCGAAGCGCCGCATATTCCTGATTACAAACAGAATGTGCTCATCAACCGTATAGATATGGAACAAATCGAACTGCATCAAGCCTTCGATCTTGGCAAATTCAGGCATGTATGCTCCCAGCACTCCGTACTTATGCATACGTCTTAACTCATGTCCGACGCGATGCGGCTGGCGGATTATTTCCAGGAACAGACTCTGACTTTTAATATCTGCCCGGAAGCCGTCGTCAATCAGGTCCAGTGATTCCCTTATCAGCCTGACCGTACTGGCCCTCACCCCTTTGATGTTCTGGTTCTGCTGCAGCAACAGGAATACCTCGAGCAGTGCAATGGGATATTTTTTGAAAACCTGGCGGTTCTTTATCTCGATAAAATCATTTCGTATCTGGAAGCGTTTGTTCAACGGCCGGATTGTTTCTCTTCGGCGTGCGTAAATGATCTCTTCCTGGAAATGCTGCAGCAGCATTTCATTCAGGCGGCTGACCTCCTTCACCGTACGGTAATAGAGCCTCATGAATTGCTCAACGCCGGAATTGTCCGCGGCGGTAAAACCGAATTTGGCGGCGACATTTTTCTGGTGGTCGAACAGCAGCCGGTCCTCTCTCCTGCCGGAAATAACGTGGAGCGCGTAGCGCACACGCCAGAGGAAATTGTGTCCCTGGTCGAGACTATCGTACTCGGTCTGGGACAGGAAATCGTGTTTGACCAGGTCCCGGAGCCGCTCTGCGTCAAAATGTCTTTTCGCGACCCAGCCGATCATCTGGATGTCGCGCAGACCGCCGGGGCCTTCCTTCACATTGGGCTCCAGGTTGTTCTCGCTGTCGTGGAACTTATGGTGGCGCGCCGTCTGTTCTTCCCATTTGGCTGCAAAGAATTTCCTGGAAGGCCATACCTTTTTCGGCCCCGTCATTTTGACCATGGTTTCATACAAGGCTGCATTGCCGATTATCAACCTGGATTCCATGAGGTTCGTGGCTACCGTTATATCCGACTTTGCTTCCTGGACACAGTCCTTGACTGTTCTGACGCTATGCCCTACATCCAGACCCATGTCCCAGAGAAAGGCCAGAAAGGTCTCGATGCCGGGTTTCAGGGATTTTTTTCTGCGCGGCTTGACGAGCAGCATCAGGTCCACGTCGGATGCCGGCAATAAATTCCCGCGACCGTAGCCGCCTACCGCAATCAACGCCATTGCATCACTGTCAATATGGTGATGCCACGCGCTGATCAGCAACTGGTCGATTAACCAGGCGCGCTTGTAAATAATCTCACGTATCGGTTTGCCCGCTTCAAAGTGTTCGTTCAGACAGTGATCGCCCCGCTCAAGGGCATGTTTAAAGCAGGTTACGTCAGGAGGGGATCCGGCCAGGACTGATTTATCCAACAGCAACGACTCATCAATAGTCATACGGGTTAAAAGTCCTCTTCGGGGCGCCGGGTCAATACTTCAAAGCTGTCGCCGGTTACCAGGATGGTATGTTCCCATTGCGCGGAAAGGGAATGGTCTTTGGTAACCACAGTCCAGTTGTCAGGCAGCAGCTTGACAAAGCGTTTGCCGGCGTTAATCATCGGTTCAATGGTAAACGTCATCCCGGGTTCAAGCACCAGGCCTGTGCCCGGTATACCGTAATGCAGCACCTGCGGGTCTTCGTGGAAGTTTCTGCCGATGCCATGGCCGCAATATTCCTGTACAACCGTGAAGCGCCTGGCTTCGGCATAGGATTGTATAGCATGGCCTATATCACCCAGACGCGCCCCGGGCTTTACCATGCGGATACCCAGCAACATGCACTCGTATGTCGTTTCAATCAGCCGCTGGGCCCGTACTGACGGTTTGCCCACGCAGAACATCTTGCTGGTGTCGCCGTGAAATTCATCTTTAATCACGGTGATGTCAATATTAATGATATCGCCGTTTTTCAGACGTTTATTCCCGGGTATGCCGTGACAGACGACGTGATTGATCGAAGTACATATTGACTTGGGAAAGCCGCGGTAATTCAGCGGCGCAGGTATTGCGTCCAGTTCCCCAATGATAAATTCGTGGCAGATCCGATCGAGTTCGGCCGTGGTGATACCTGCCCTGACATGAGGTTCTATCATGGTCAGGACCGAAGAGGCCAGAGCCCCGGCGATGCGCATCTTTTCTATCTCATCAGCGCTTTTCAGCGATATCGTCATAATAACAACACATAAATAATGTTTGTTGCTCCAGTGCTTCTATGTTATAAAGCGCCTGCTGTTATGGCAAGAACCGGATATCGGAAAACTGTTGTTATAAAACACACGCACATTACAGAACGCATTTCGGGGTCCTGGCCGGCTCAACGGTAAACGGCCGGGTGTAATGCGGGATGTGCGGAGGCTTAACCCTGTCAGGAGTATGAATATGTCTGAAATCAGCATGCGCGAAATGCTGGAGGCTGGTGTGCATTTTGGCCACCAGACGCGTTACTGGAATCCCAAAATGGCCGCTTACCTGTACGGCCATCGTAATAAAATACACATTATCGACCTGGAGAAGACCAAGGTGTTGCTCCAGGAGGCCCTGAATTTTGCCGGCAAGTTGTCGGCAAACAAGGGAAAAATCCTGTTCGTGGGCACAAAACGCGCCGCACAACAGATTATCAAGGAAGAAGCGCAGCGTTGCGGCATGCCGTATATCAACCTGCGCTGGTTAGGCGGCCTGCTGACCAACTACAAAACGGTCAGGCAATCAATTAACCGCCTGAAAGAACTGGAGGAGATGAAAACCGACGGCGGCATGGAGCGCATGAGCAAGAAGGAAATACTGCATATTGACAGGGAACTGGAAAAACTGGAACGGAACCTGTCAGGGATTAAGGACATGGACGGCTGGCCGGATGCACTGTTTGTGATCGATGTAGGCTACGAGGATATCGCCGTCAGCGAAGCGGTCAAACTCAAGATACCCGTTATCGGCATAGTCGACAGCAACAACAGCCCCGCCGGTGTTGATTACGTTATACCGGGGAATGATGATGCCATAAGGTCTATCAGGTTATATACGAAAGCCGTAGCCGATGCGATTATAACGGGCAAGGATTCGGTTGCACATCTTGGTGAGGGCGGAGACAAGGACGATTTCATAGAGCTTGACGCCGAGGGAGCGCCTATTGTCGAGACCAAGGAGGAAAACGTCCTGGTCAAGAAGAAAACTGTCAGGAAAAAGACCAGGAAGTCCGCTGAAACGGAAGCTGATGCCGGCAATGCACAGGAAGACGAAGCAAGTTCTGAAGTACAGGCGGAGGAACAGGCTGCTGAGGCGGCAAAGGGAACGGAGACCCCTGCTGAGGCCGAAGAGCCGAAGGTTGTTACGGCTGCTGATGACGCTGGTGAAACGGAAGACGGGGCCGCTGCTGAAGCACAGGCTGAGGATCAGGCAGGTGAGGCGGTAACGGAACAGGCGAGCCCGGCTGAAGTTGCTGCGCCCGAGAGCGTCGCGCCGGCTGCTGATAGCGGCAGTGCAGGAGAGGAAACATCCGCAGCTGAGGCGCAGACAGATGAGCCGGCAGGTGAGGCGGTAAGCGAAGCTGTGACGCCGGCCGAAACCGAAAAGCCGAAGCGGGCTGCGACAAAATCCGCGGGCACCAGGAGTGCGGCGAAAAAAGCCCCGGCAAAAACGACGGCTAAAGCCTCGGCAAAGACGCCGGCAAAGGCCACAACGAAAGCCTCGGTAAAGACACCGGCAAAAACCACGGCTAAAGCCCCGGCAAAGACGCCGGCAAAAACTACGGCTAAAGCCCCGGCAAAAGCCAAGGCAAAAACTACGGCTAAAGCCCCGGCAAAAACAAAAAGTGCTGCAAAACAGGACAGCACGGCCCCGGAAGATAAAACCGAAGTGAAACAGGATTGAGAAGTACAATGCAAATTTCTGCGTCAATGGTTAAAGAGTTGAGGGACAGGACCGGTGCCGGGATGATGGACTGCAAAAAGGCGCTGCAGGAAGCTGCCGGCGATATTGATGCCGCAATCGATGTGATGCGAAAATCCGGCATTGCCAAAGCGGCAAAAAAAGCAGGACGGATCGCTGCTGAAGGGACGATAGTCGTTAAGCCGGATCAGACCGGCAACCAGGCAATGATACTGGAGGTCAATTGTGAAACGGACTTTGTCGCCAAGGATGAAAACTTTCAGAGTTTTTCCAGTCAACTTGCAGACACGCTCCTCGAGCAACCCGGCGCAACTGCAGACAGTGCAGGGGAGTTGCCGCTAAACAATACGGGAACTCAAACGGTCGAAGATACCAGGCAGCAGTTGGTGACCAAGCTGGGAGAGAACATCAGTATCCGCCGCTTTGCCCGGCTCAATAAAACGGCCGGGGGTACCCTGGGTATCTACCTGCACGGTATCAGGATAGGTGTAATAGTGGACTTGTCTACGGATAATCCCCGCCTGGCCAGGGATCTGGCTATGCATATCGCAGCCAGCAATCCGCTGTGCGTCAATGAAGAGGATGTTGCGCCGCAGGTATTGGAGAATGAAAGACAGATCCAGCTTGCCCAGGCCAGGCAGTCGGGAAAACCGGATGAGATTATCGAGAAAATGGTCAGCGGCAGGATAAAAAAGTTTTTGCGGGAAAATACCTTGACCGGGCAGGCTTTTGTCAAGGACCCCGATACCTCCGTGGCAGCCTTGTTAAAGGCAAACAACGCGTCGGTGAATGGTTTTATCAGGTATGAAGTCGGTGAAGGTATCGAAAAGAAAGCGGATAATTTTGCCGCTGAAGTCATGCAACAAGCCGGATTGACCAACGAGTAGGTGTGTTTTGCCTGAATCCCCGGAACTGCAATATCGAAGAATTCTGATTAAACTGAGCGGCGAAGCGTTAATGGGCGAAGCCGCTTACGGGATCGATCCTGTTACCATCAAGAGGTTGGCGAATGAGATTCGCGACCTGAGCCTGTGCGGTGCGGAGATTGCCCTGGTCCTGGGGGCGGGAAATTTCTTCCGCGGTTCGGGGCTTGCTGCCGCAGGGATTGACCGGGTCACTGCCGATCACATGGGTATGCTGGCTACCATCATGAACTCCCTCGCTTTACAGGATGCCCTGGAACAGCTTGGTTCCTTCGCCAGGGTGATGTCGGCCATTGAGATCAACGAGGTCTGTGAAGATTACATCCGGCGGCGTGCGGTACGGCACCTGGAAAAAGGCCGGGTGGTGATTTTTGCGGCCGGGACCGGTAACCCGTTCTTTACCACCGATTCAGCTGCCAGTCTGCGCGCGGTAGAGATCAATGCCGACCTGTTAATCAAGGCAACCAAGGTGGACGGCATCTACACCGCCGATCCGGTACATGATAAAACGGCGACCAGGTATGATGTTTTGGGTTATGATGAAGTAATTGAAAGAAAACTTGCAGTGATGGATACGACTGCCATAGTGTTGTGCCGCGAGAACAACATGCCCTTGCGGGTTTTGAATATGATGCAGCCCGGCGCCTTGTTACGCGCTGCCAGGGGTATGCCGGAAGGTACGCTTGTAATCCAATAGTATCCGGCTGCTGTTTAATGGTAATTTCTGGTAACCGGAAACTCAAGACTGAAATGATTGAAGATATCCTCAAAGACGCGGATAACCGCATGGATAAAACGCTCAAGGCATTACGCAGCGAGCTGTCAAAAATCCGCACCGGACGCGCCCACCCGAGCCTTTTGGAACATGTCACCGTCAATTACTATGGCAGCCAGGTTCCGTTAAACCAGGCGGCCAACATTACCGTTCTCGATGCCCGCACACTGGGTGTGTCGCCCTGGGACAAGAATATGGTTACGGACATCGAGAAGGCGATATTGAATTCGGACCTGGGTCTGAACCCGGTTACCGCGGGAAGCGTGATGCGGGTCCCGTTACCCGCCCTGACACAGGAACGCAGGAAGGAACTGACCCGGGTAGTCAGGTCGGAAGCGGAGAAAGCCAGGGTTGCCGTCCGCAATATCCGCCGCGATGCAAACCACCACATGAAGGAAATGCTGAAGGAAAAGATGATTACCGAAGACGAGGACCGCAGGGAGGAAGGCAACATCCAGAAGAAGACCGATGCGCATATCAGGGATATTGATCAAATCCTCAAGGATAAAGAGGCGGAGCTGATGGAAATATGAAGTCCGGAAACAGCGCCGGCGGGTACCCCTTCGGGGCGTGCGTGATGAAAGATACACGTCAATATCGTGCGCGCTCACCGCACAGGCTGACGCCACGTCCGGTCTGATGGAAAACACGCCGAGGCACGTGGCCATCGTTATGGATGGCAACGGCAGGTGGGCAAACAGCAGGGGACTGCCACGTGCGGCAGGCCACAAGGCCGGGATAGATGCCTTGCGCGGAACGGTCGAACACAGTATTTGCCGCGGGATCAAGACGCTTACCGTTTATGTTTTCAGCAGTGAAAACTGGCAGCGCCCGCATGCCGAAGTCGCGTTATTGCTCGAGTTGTTCATAACCGCACTGGATGATGAGATCGATGAGTTGCATAAAAATAACGTCAGGTTGTCCTTTATAGGCGATATTTCTGTTTTTCCCGAAGAATTACAACTTTCCACTCAAACTGCAGCACGAACAACCTCGGCAAACAACGGGTTGAACCTGGTTATCGCAATAAATTATGGCGGGCGCACGGAGATCGT
>MKWU01002028.1_pt1 | contig 32208 bp, 32 predicted proteins | sample 809101 | NCBI WGS metagenome assembly MKWU01 (sample SAMN05860141, study PRJNA318959) | sponge metagenome | host: Aplysina aerophoba | place: Slovenia: Piran, Adriatic Sea, Gulf of Piran | collected 2013-05-07
GCTATCCAGGGCAGCGCGATCAGGCTCTTGTATTTCACAGGCGACCCGACAAGGGGTAGCCTGAATGGACGGTCGGAAGGAATCTAACAGAAGCGGAAAGTTACGTCAAGTTAAATGGATAATTCCCTAATTTTATATCCCAATCACTAACGAATCCGTCTATCCTTCGCCTCAATTGTCATTCTGCTATAATGCGCCGGTAACGCGGATTGACCGTCATCTGTCGTATCGGGCTGGAACAGGAATCAGGGACAACACGCAATGGAACTGCTCCGATCCACTGACGAGCCTCTTCGTCTTCTCCGGACCGTCTTCGGGCATTCGTCGTTTCGCTTGCGCCAGGAGGAAGTGATTGAGGATCTGCTGGCCGGCAGGGACGCCATGGTCCTGATGCCGACGGGCGGGGGCAAGTCGTTGTGTTACCAGGTGCCGGCCATGATGCGTGACGGGGTGGGCATCGTGGTGTCGCCTCTGATCGCGTTGATGAAGGATCAGGTGGACGCGCTTTGTCAGTGCGGAGTGCGGGCGGCTTGCCTGAACTCCACCCTGGATTTTGAAGAGGTCCGGGCGGTGGAAGCGGCGGTGAACGCCGGACGGCTGGATTTACTCTACGTCGCGCCGGAACGCCTGCTGCAGGAGCGTACCCTGGAGTGGCTGGACGCGCAAACCATCGCCTTATTCGCCATTGACGAAGCGCATTGCGTATCGCGCTGGGGGCACGACTTCCGTGAGGAGTATTTGCAGTTGTCTGTGCTGCACGAGCGGTATCCATCGGTCCCGCGCATTGCCCTGACGGCCACCGCCGACCACGCGACCCGACGAGAAATCATCACCCAACTGCAACTGGAACACGCCAACGTCTATCTCCACAGTTGTGACCGGCCCAACATCCGTTATGCCATCTCCGACGATGATAACGGGCGTGAGCGCATGTGGCGCTTTCTTCAAAGCGAGCATCCCCACGACGCCGGTATCGTCTATTGTCTGTCGCGCAAAAAAGTAGAGGAGACCGCCGAGTGGCTGCGCGCCCGTGGGCGCGATGCGCTGCCCTACCACGCAGGCCTTGCGGATCATACGCGCCGGCGGCACCAGGAACGCTTTCTGCGCGAGGACGGTGTGGTGATTGTCGCCACGATCGCGTTCGGCATGGGTATCGACAAACCGGACGTGCGCTTTGTCGCCCACCTCAGCCTGCCGAAGAGTATCGAGGCCTATTACCAGGAAACGGGTCGCGCGGGCCGCGACGGCCTGCCCGCCAGCGCGTGGATGAATTACGGCCTGAGGGAAATCATCGTCTTCCGCCAGTGGCTGTCCGAGTCCGAAGCCGACGAGGCGCACAAGCGGGTGGAGCACCAGAAACTGGAAGCCATGATTGGCCTGTGCGAACTCACCACCTGCCGTCGTCGTGCCATCCGCGCCTACTTCGGGGAAGAGCCGGGGGAGGATTGCGGCAACTGCGACAACTGCGTGGACCCGCCGCAAACCTGGGACGGCACCGAGGCCGCGCAAAAGGCCATGACCTGCGTCTCCCGCACCGGCCAGCGCTTCGGGGTGAACTACCTGGTCGACGTGCTTATTGGCAAAGATCAGGCACGCATCCGTGACTGGCGCCACGACCGGCTGGAAGTGTTCGGCATAGGCGCGGAGTATGGTGCCACCGAGTGGCGCTCCATTTTTCGCCAGCTCATTGCTCAGGGCTGTCTCCGGGTGGACGCCGAGCGTTTTGATGCCCTGCGCCTGACGGATCGGTCGTTTCCGGTGTTGCGTGGCGAGTGTGGACTGACCCTGCGTCGATTGCGGCGTGTCGCCACGGTGAAGAAAGGAAAGGTTGCCGTGCCTCCGGCGCCGATGGCCTCAGGCGACGAGGCCCTGTGGCAGGCGCTACGGAAGGCGCGAACGGCCCTGGCCAAGGAGCAGGGTGTGCCGCCGTACGTCGTGTTTCACGACACGACCCTGCGAGAACTGGCGCGGCTCAAGCCCCTGAAGCTGGAAGAAATGGAGCGCATCCAAGGCGTGGGCGAGCATAAACTCAGGAAATATGGTGAGGCGTTTTTGCGTGTCGTGCGGGAACACGTGCCGGCAGAGGGTGATCGTGCATAGAGAGACTTGTGCGCGTTGTGCTTTGGCGATGTTGCTGCAATTCGTGTTCTTCGTCGGATTGCCGCTTGTTGGAAGTCTGTCAGTTGCAGTCGATGCGTGGGGACAGGCTGCACCATCCGGTCCGGAGACTGCTCAGCCTCAGGCGTCAGCCCAATCCCTGGAAACGCTCATTCCGCAGTATCTGACTGTCGAAGATCGTGAAGAGGCCGAGTCGTTGTTGCAGGCGATTCTGGCCCATCCTCAAGCGAATCTTGAACGAGTGAGTGAGGTTCTTCGAGAACGACGAATCTACGAGGCGGCTCCGGTGGGCATGCTTCCGAGTCAACAGGTTCGGGTTCGCGGGAAAACCTTGTCGTATGGGTTGTTCGTGCCTCCTGCCTATGATCCGGAGGTCCCGTTGCCTTTGGTGGTATGTTTGCATGGGGCGGGGTTTACGGGAGATTCGTACCTGGAGCGGTGGGCGAAGCGGTTGGGCGAATCCCATATTCTTGCCTGTCCGACGTCCATGGCCGGGACGTGGTGGACCAGGTCGAGCGAGGAGTTGGTGTTCGCGACCATCAGGAACGTCCGCGCGCGCTATCGCATCGACCCCGATCGCATTTACTTGACGGGCATGTCGAACGGCGGCATCGGCGCGTGGATCATCGGGATGCATCACGCTCCGCGGTTTGCCGCGGTGGCGCCGATGGCGAGCGGGATCGACGACGTGTTGTTTCCCTTTCTGGAAAATCTTCGGCACACGTCGCTGTATGTGATCCATGGGGCCAGGGATCAGATCATGCCGGTCTGGCTGAGCCGGAACGTGACGAACGAGTTGGCCCGGCTCGGTATCGCCTATACGTATCGTGAACATGAGTGGTCGCATCCGCATGCCGGGGGCCATTTTTTCCCTCGACAGGAGTTGCCGGCCCTGGTGAAGTGGTTTGATCATCAACGCCGTGACCCGTATCCGAGGAAATTGACCGTGGTACGTGACGCGAGTCACTTGACGGATTTCGGGTGGGTGCGTATCGATGCCACTGACCGTATCGCCATGTTTTCAGAGCAGTTGATCGATCAGCACGGTGACCTGATCAAAAACAAGGTCTACGCGAAGTTGGCCGTTGACGTGAGAGACGGGAATCATCTTGAGGTCAGAACCGACCGGGTCCGGCGATATACCCTCTTTTTGAATGATAAGCTGATTGATTTTTCCAGGCCCGTGACCGTGGTGACCGACGGCCGAACCAGTTTTCAGGGTCCGGTGACGCCGCAAGTCGAAACGCTGCTTCGCGAGGCGAGACGGCGTCAGGACGTCGATACCCTCTTTTCCGTCAAAGTGACGATCGATGTGTCACCGTGAACGTTCCGAGCAAGTAGGTCGAGTTAGCCCTGAGCTTGTCGAAGGGCGTAACCCGACAAGAGCGCCACCGGGTTCTTTCCCTCCCCTTTGTAAGTGGGCGCATTTCCGAAGAGGGAATGCGGGTGGGGTAGAACCCGAACGTCGGGTGACTACAAATGCCTCTACCTCCCCTTGCCCCTCCTTACAAAGGAGGGGAAAAGCGGATGGAAATTGTCAACAAATTAGAGAACATTTTCAATCGTTTCTTCATCAACCATGGCTAAAGCCCTTGCCATTCTTGGAACGGGTTCCGACGTGGGTAAGAGTCTCGTCACGGCGGGGCTGGGCCGGATTTTTCATCGTGCCGGAATTCGCGTGGCTCCGTTCAAATCCCAAAACATGTCTCTGAATTCGTTCGTGACCGCGGAGGGCGGGGAGATGGGCCGCGCCCAAGTCCTTCAAGCGCAGGCGTGCGGGCTTCGTCCGCACGTGGATATGAATCCCATCCTGCTCAAGCCGGAGGCCGACCGGCGCTCGCAAGTGATCGTGCATGGGAACGTGTGGCGGAGTCAGGACGCCGGAGACTATTTCGATTCCAAACCGGAGCTGGTTGACTTCGTCCGGCAGAGTTACGACCGGTTGGCTGCGCAATACGAGTTGATCGTCATTGAAGGGGCAGGCAGCGCGGCCGAGGTGAATCTGCGCAATCGGGACATCGTGAACTGGCCGGTGGCAGAGATGGCTGATGCCAGGGTGATCCTCGTGGCGGATATCGATCGCGGCGGGGTCTTCGCCCAAGTCATCGGCACGCTGGATTTGTTGGAGGCCGACGAACGTGAGCGGGTGCTCGGAGTTGTGATCAACAAGTTTCGGGGAGATCGGCGTCTTTTCGAGGACGGTGTGGCGATTCTCGAACAGCGAACGGGTCTGCCCGTGCTCGGCGTGATTCCGTTTTTACGCAACCTTGTGCTGGATCAGGAAGATAGTGTGACCATCGAACCGGGTTCGACCGAGGCTTCCTTTTCGCCGGAGACGGTGAACGTGGCGGTCGTCCTGTTGCCTCGAATGAGCAACTTTACGGATTTCAACGCGGTGGCCGCGGAGTCCGACGTCGCGTTGCGGTATGCCAGGGTTCCCGAGGACGCGGTCGACGCGGACGTGCTTATCCTTCCCGGCAGTAAACAGACGGTTCAGGATCTGCACTACGTCAAGGAGAAGGGGTTTGCACCGGTCGTGGCCTCGCACGTTCTGGCCGGACGTGAGGTCGTCGGCTTGTGCGGAGGGTTTCAGATGCTGGGAAGACGGATTGACGACCCTCATCAGGTCGAAGGCGGCGGACAAACGCAAGGTCTTCGACTGTTGCCGGTCGATACCGAGTTGCATCATGACAAGCAGACCCGGCAGGTGCAGGCAAATCCCTTAATGCCCGGAGTGTCTGACGTGGAAATGGTCCGGGGCTATGAAATTCACGTGGGGATCACGTCTCGTCGTCAGGGCGATCCGTGTTTCCGCATTCTTGACGAGGATGCCGGCCGGGACGACGGCGCCGTTTCCGAGGATGGTTTGGTGTGGGGCACCTATATTCACGGCGTGTTCGATGATCCGTCCTTTCGCCGGGCCTGGATCAATCGTGTGCGGATCCGAAAAGGGTTGGCTCCGAATGCGATTGAGGATTCCGAAAACGTGACGCGGCGCCTGACGTCGGCTCTTGATCATTGGGCCGATCACGTGGCGCGCCACGTCGATATGAAGACCGTGTTGCAGGCTCTGCAATTCCCCGCTGCTTGACAAACGGATTCCGGGTTTCCTACAGTTCCGTCAACATGATGGTATGCTTGGGTGCAGGGAAGAAGGTGCAAATCCTTCGCGGTCCCGCCGCTGTAACCGGAAACGAACCCCGCAAAAACCACTGTCGAAACATTGACGGGAAGGTGCGGGAAGTAGGTTAGGATCCGGAAGCCAGAAGACCTACCCGAGCGCAGAATCCTGTGGCGCCGAATCGGTTCGGCAACCGGGATTCGCGACCTTCGATCCCTCGTGGGCTGGGGAGCGGGTGAGGATGAAGACGCGGGAACAATCCTCAGGGTCGTTTAGGCCTTGGGGATTTTTTATGTTGTCGGGTTGTCGGACTTTCCGAGATTGCCGGGGAGTCAGGACGTGGCTGGTTTTCCTGACGTTCGCGTGTTTGGGTGTTCTTGCCAGTGATCCCCTTTTAGGTGCCTCCGATCCTTCTACGACCATGAAACGTCGCCAACAGGGCATTCTCACCGGCATGCCGTTCATGGCCAACGTGGCCCCCCGCACTTTCGTCGATGACCTTGGCCGTAAGCTCTATCTTGCCCAACCCCCGAAGCGCATCGTGTCGCTGGCTCCGAGTATCACGGAAATGTTGTTTGCCCTTGGCCTCGATCAGGAAATTGTCGGCGTCACGGAATTTTGCAACTATCCGCCTGCGGCCTTGGACAAGCCGAAGGTCGGGTATGCTCAACCCAATCTGGAATCCATTGTCGCGCTACGGCCTGAGCTCATCGTTGCGCCGAAGTCTTTCTTGAGAGTCGACTTGCTCAACCGGTTGGAGCAATTGAAGATCCCGACGCTCCTTCTGGATGCCCAAACCGTCGAGGATATCCTGCGCCACATTCAACTGTTGGGACGGATGGTGGGGCGGGTCCCCGAATCCATCAAGGTGACGGAAACGATTCGAAAAAAAATGACCGTGCTGACCGCTCACTTGGTCGGGCATCCTCGTCCCACGCTGTTGTTCGTGATCAATAGCGATCCGCTCATCACGGTTGGTCCGGGGAGCTATATTCATCAATTGATCGAACTGGCAGGAGCGAGAAACGCCGCGGAATACGCGGGGACGGCTTATCCACGTCTGAGCATCGAGGAAGTGCTCCGGCAAAACCCCGAGTTCTTGCTGTTCCCGATGGGTCCTTTCGAGGGCATTCCGCAAGCCGAGCAGGATCAATGGCGGCGGTGGACGTCGCTTGAAGCGGTCAAACGGGATCAATTCGTACAAATCGACAGTGACATCCTGAATAGACCGGGCCCCCGAGTGATCGAGGCCCTGGAGGCGCTCATTGCCATCCTCCACCCTGGCGCGGTTCCATCCGCGGCAGGGGAGGAAGGATTGTGAATGTCTAGTCATTGGCTGACAAATCCCATCGCTTCCTCTTGTGCTTCTATTCCCCTCCTTTGTAAGGAGGGGCGAAGGGGAGGTAGAGGGGGTGTCTGGAGGGAGAATCGCGCTGAGTGGTTCCTTTTGGTGCGGCCGCGCCAGTACGACTCTACCCCACCTGACCTCCCCTTACAAAGGGGAGGAAAAAGACATCTGTGCTGTCCTGGCTCCCCTCTGGTGGTCAACCCTTATTCCGTCAACGAGTGACTGAACACCAACAGGAATGAGCGCGCGGTCATGACTTCTGTCACGTCTCATTCAGGAAAAGCGCATGCCGGGGGCACGCCTGCCCTGCCGGCACCGGGTTTTCTCTCCCGGCCGGCACCGGCTTCCGTTGCTGAAGGGGCCAGACACGCGCAAGCGGTGGCCACGCTTTCTCCCATTAAATGGTTCGGCGTGTCCGGCGCATTGGGGGCGTTGGCCTTCGTAACCTTTGTGGCTTGTCTGGGATTCGGCACGGAAACCATTTCGTTTGCGAACGTCGCGACGCTGTTGGCTCAGGGTCCGTTTGCCGAAGGTGAGATCCAAAACGCTCCTCACTACATTATTCTCTGGCAGGTCAGGATTCCCCGGGTTCTGCTCGCCTTTATGGTCGGCGGCAGCCTGGCTGCAGTGGGGGCGTCGCTTCAGGCATTGCTTCGTAACCCCTTGGCCGATCCCTACGTCATCGGCATTTCGAGCGGGGCCGCACTCGGCGCGGCCGTGGCCGTCCTGTTCGGCATCGGCCTGTCCATGTTCGGTTTGTCGGTTTTGCCGTTTTATGCTTTCCTGGGAGCTTTGGTTGCGCTCCTCATTGTCTATCGCATTGCCGTGTCCTATGGGAGTTTTTCGATTCATACGTTGTTGCTGGGCGGGGTGGTGCTGAATGCGATCTTCTCGGCGCTCATCCTGTTTCTGACGACCCTGGCCGATCCGTACAAGGCCTCGGGGATGTATGCGTGGCTGATGGGCTCGTTGACGGGTCCTGATTTTTCTACCGTTCTGATCCTGGCCGTGTATCTGTTCCTCGGGGTGGCCGTCCTGATCTCCCAGGCGTCCGCCTTGAACCTGCTCACGCTTGGCGAAGAGGCGGCACGGTCGTTGGGCGTCGAGGTCGAGCGAGTCAAGCGCGTTCTCTTTGCGGCGGCCGCGCTCCTGACTGGATCGGTCGTGGCCTTCAGCGGCCTGATCGGATTTGTGGGCCTCATCGTACCCCATGCGGTTCGCCTGGTGTTCGGCGCCGACCATCGGCTGTTGTTGATCGCGTCGGGCATGGTCGGCGGCATCTTCCTCATGCTGGCGGATACTTTGGCCAGGACGTTGTTGAGCCCGACGGAAATCCCCGTGGGCGTGGTGACGGCCCTGGTCGGAGGACCGGTCTTCTTATATCTGCTGGTCCGGCAACGCAGGAGCATCGTCGCGTGAGCGCACGTTCTGAAACGCTGAACCGCCAGTCGCCCTTTGTGGTGGATGCCGTGACTTTCGGGTTTGGGCGAAAGGAAACGGCGGTTCAGTCGCCGGTTTTGAAACACGTTTCACTCGCGATTGCGTCCGGGGAAGTGCTGGGCATCCTGGGGCCCAACGGCTCAGGGAAAAGCACCTTGCTGAAAATCCTCATGAGAATCCTGGTTCCTCAACAAGGGAGAGTGGAATTGTTTGGGCAACCTCACGATGCCGTTGCGCAAGCCGAGATTGCCCGCCGCGTGGCCTTCGTCCCACAGGAAACCCAGCAGGCGTTTCCTTTTACGATCAGTGAAATGGTGTTGATGGGACGGTATCCCCACCACAATCGAACGTGGGGTCCTGGTTGGGAAAGCTCGGAGGATCGTGCCGTGGCCATGCAAGCGATGAGCGATCTTGGCGTTGCCCACCTGGGGGGGCGGCTGATTACCAACGTTTCCGGTGGGGAGCGACAGCGAGCCGTGATTGCCCGGGCCTTGGCCCAGGAGCCGGAAGTCCTGCTGTTGGATGAGCCGACGGCCTTTCTGGACCTCCATCACCAATTGGAGATTGCGCGAATCATTCGTCGTCTGAATCAAGAACGCGGGTTGACCGTCGTGCTGGTGTCCCATGATCTGAACTTGGCCAGTCAATATTGCGACCGGTTGTTGCTGTTGCGGGAAGGAGAAATTGCGGCCGTGGGCTCACCGGAGGAAGTCATTGCCGGTGAATCTCTGGAACGGGTCTACGACTGCCCCGTTCTCGTCGATCGACATCCGCAATCCGGTATGCCGAGGGTCACCCTGCCGGTTTGAACGGAACGGGACAACAGCGAATCCAATGGCCGACGTGGTGACGGCCTTGAAACGTTCATCGCACGTATTTCACATTCAATCATTCAGGAGGCGTCCCTAAGGAAAGCACAACGACAGCGACGGGGAAGATGGTGCAAACCCATCACGGTGCCGCCACTGTAAGCGGGGAATGATCTGCAAAAGACCACTGTGAACGGAACGTTCATGGGAAGGTGCAGGGTAGTGATGATCCGCGAGTCAGGAGACCCAACTGTCGTTGACCTCTGGACCCACCCTTCGAGCCAAAGGGAGGTAACGTATGTTTCATCGGTTTGTTTTCTTTTATCTTCTTCTCCACGTGCTTTTTACCCCCGCGTTCTCTTTTGGTGAATCAGACACCACGACTTCGGACGTCCAGACCCTGGACACCGTGGTCGTGAGCGCCACGAAGACACCGGTTCCCCTTCGCCAGGTGACGAGTGCCGTCGAGGTCCTGACCGAAGAAGATCTCGATCGCCGTCAGGTCAAGACGCTGGTGGAGGTCCTTCGTCTGACGCAAGGCACGGCCGTGTTGCAAAACGGCGGTCCGGGGGGCATTACGAACGTACGGATTCGAGGTGGGACGAGCAGTCAGACCCTGGTTTTGATCGATGGCGCGATTGTGAACAGCGCCACGCTGGGTCAGTTTAATTTCGCCCATCTCACCGTCGACAATATCGAAAAAATTGAAATCGTCCGCGGTGCGCAGAGCACACTGTGGGGTGCGGATGCCATGGCCGGCGTCATCAATATCACGACGAAACGGGGACGTGGTCCTCTGAAGGCCGGTGGGTTTCTCGAATACGGATCGTTCAATACGTTGCGGGAAGGCGGACATATTTCCGGCAGCAAGGGGCCGGTTGATGTTTCCCTCGCCCTCTCCCGGTGGGATACGACCGGCATCTCGCAGATCAATGATCGAAGAGGGGCCACCGAACGCGATGCCTATCGGAATTGGCAGGCTTCTTCCCGAGTCGGCGTGGCCCTACCTCGCGACGGCCGGCTCGACTTCAATTTCCGTTGGTGGAAGGCCTCGATCAATATCGACAATAGTTTCGGTCCCTCTGACGTGATCGGGGCCAGAAATGACAGCGAGCGATTCATCTTCAGCGGAAGGCATCAACAACCCTTGACGGATTGGTGGACTCACGCCTTGACGCTTTCTCGTTCCCAGGACTCAGGTTTGTTCGAGCCTGGCACGTTACAGCGCAATCTGTCGACCGGAATGACGAGGGTTCCCTTTGGCGGCCCCAACGAAACGCGCGTGTCGGCGAACCGGATTGAAAGCCAACACGACTTTCGCTTCAATCAATACGTCACGCTGACCGCGGGCTATCAATTCCGCGAGCAACTGGGAGAGAACGATACCGGCCTGTCGGAGAAGATCGTCTCCTCTCATGGGTGGTTCGGCCAAATGCAACTCAACCTGTTTGATCGATTCTTTGCCACTGCGGGGGTGAGGCATGACGAGTATAATGTTTTCGGCTCTGCGACGACGTATCGTGTAACCGGTGGCTATCTGGTCAAGGAGACGAACACGAAATTGCGCGGCAGTTATGCCACGGGATTCCGGGCTCCAACGATTAATGAATTGTTTTGGCCGGATTTCGGCAATCCCGATTTGGATCCGGAACAAAGTCAAAGTTTCGACGTGGGCGTCGATCAGACGTTGCTTGCCGGCAGAGTGACCATCAGCGGCGGCTATTTCTGGAATCGGTATCGTGATCTCATTCAGACCATCCAGAGTGCACCGGTTTGTGGGACGGGCCCGTTTGGGGCCAATTATTGTCCCATCAACGTCGCTTCGGCTAAATCGCAGGGTTGGGAGGGCTCGGTGAATGTTGTCATGATTCAGGAACAACCGTGGATGAAGCGGTTGGAACTGAAAGGGCAATACACCATGACCCTGACCCGTGATCTCATGAACAGTACGCGATTGCGTCGATGGCCGGTCGATCAAGCCAGTCTGAGCCTGTATTATCAACCCGTGGATTCCCTGAACATGACCCTTGATTTTCGTATAGTGGGGGCACAATTCAATGACAGGGAAAATACCCAGCGCGTCGACTCGTTTGAAGTAGTCAATTTGGCCGTGAACTATGACATCTCAAAGCAATTCCAAGCCTATGTCCGTGTGGACAATCTCTTTGATGAAGAGTATGAGGAAATATTGTTTTTCGGTACGCCCGGACGTTCAGTCTTCGGCGGAATCCGAGCGAATTTTGATCTCCCGTTTGGGTCAAGTATGCAGTAGTATGATATTCTCCCACGGCAGGCACGATACGAATGGACGTTTCAACCCGCACGTCCAGGAAATGAAAACGGTGTTCCATGCGGATCAGTAAAGTCTATACCAAGTCGGGCGACGCCGGGAAAACCCGTCTTGCCGGCGGGCAGGAAGTGTGGAAGGACTCTTTGCGCGTCGAAGCCTATGGCACGGTCGATGAACTCAATTCGGTTATCGGTATTGCCAGGGCATTGAATGCGGAACAGCCGAAGTCGGTGAAAACCGGGAAAAAACTCGAAGAGCACCTGCGATGGATTCAAAACAAGTTGTTCGACGTCGGCGGGATCCTGGCCACGGCTCCGGGAGAGACCTTCAAGAACATGCCGACGGTCACGGCCGATCACGTGGCCCGGTTGGAACGTCTTATTGATGCCTGCCAGGAAGATCTGGAGCCGTTGAAAGAATTTATCCTGCCGGGAGGCGGAAAAGTATCCGGTTTCTTGCACCAGACCAGAACCGTTTGCCGTCGGGCCGAACGTCTCTGTGTGAGCTTGTCTCGTGAGGAAAACGTTCCTCCTGAGCTTGTGCGGTTCTTGAACCGGTTGAGTGACGCCCTGTTCGTGCTGGCTCGCTGGACCGCGAAAACACAGGGAGAACCGGAGTATTTATGGGAACGCGAAACCTGAGATGCGTTGTCAACGTTTCGTGTCCGACTCCCGTTTGTCCTCCAGCGTGCGTCGTTTCCCATGAATGCCGGTAACGGTTCTTCTCATCTGTGTTTCGTTCTTGGAGGGGCGCGTTCCGGGAAAAGCCGCCTGGCATTGACCTTGGCGGGGAATGCCTTGCCCAGAGCCTTTGTGGCGACCGCCGAACCCGGTGATGAGGAGATGGCCGCCCGTATCCGACAACATCGAGAGGATCGCGACCCGACCTGGGAAACTCAGGAAATTCCCATTGACGTGAGCGGATGGCTCAAGAGCAAAGGAGTCCTGTATAAGACGGTCGTGATCGATTGCCTGACCTTGTGGTTGGCAAATCTTCTTGGTAGCGGGATTCAGGAGTCCAAAGTTCTCTCCTCCATTGATGAACTGATGCAATCGGCTCGAACGGTTCCCGGTTCGGTGGTGTTAGTGAGTAATGAAGTGGGCCTGGGCATCGTTCCGGGTGACGCCGTGACGCGACAATTTCGAGACCTTGCGGGAGCGATGAATCAACGCGTGGCCGCGGCGTCCGATGCCGTCTATTTGTCCGTGAGCGGTCTTCCCATGCAATTAAAATAACGGGTCCGTTGGCAGATGAGCGAAGATGGCAGAGATCTGATCCTTCCGGAATTGAAACTTCCAGACGAGGACGTTCGACTTCAGGCGCAAGCCCGGCTCGATTCGCTCACCAAACCCGTGGGGAGTCTGGGACGACTCGAGGACGTTGCCGCGCACTATCTGGCGATGACCGGAAGTGCCTCCGCTCCACGTCTCGATCCCGTTGTGTATACGCTGGCGGCTGACCACGGCGTCACGGCTGAGGGGGTGAGCGCGTATCCGCAATCCGTGACAGGGCAAATGGTGAAGAATTTCGTCCATGGTGGCGCCGCCGTGAACGTCCTGGCTCGTCATGCCGGCGCATCCCTGCGTTTGGTGGACATGGGAGTGGCTGGCGATCTCGGGGGCTATGCCGGCCTCCTGGATCGCAAGATTGCCTTTGGCACCAACAATTTCCTTCGTGAACCGGCGATGTCCCGTGAGCAGGCGTTGCAGTCGATTCAGGTTGGCAGGGATTTGGCAACTGCCGCATGTGCGGACGGGAAAAATCTCATTGCCGTCGGGGAAATGGGTATCGGCAATACAACGGCAAGTGCCGCCATCGTGTCGGTGTTGACCGGGCAAAGCGTGGAAGCGGTCACCGGCCGGGGAACCGGCGTCGATGATCAAGCGCTGAAGCGTAAAATTGCCGTTATTGAGCAGGCTCTTGCGTTGCATCACCCGTCTTCCTCCGACGCCATTGAAATTTTGACGAAAGTTGGGGGATTCGAAATCGGCGGGATGGCCGGTCTGATGCTCGGGGCGGCGATCCGTCGCGTGCCGGTGGTGCTGGATGGCTTTATTACCGGAGCGAGTGCGCTGCTCGCCGTGGCGCTGGAACCCCGGTGCCGGGAGTATCTCATCGCGTCGCACCTGTCCCAAGAACCCGGCCACCGGATCGTACTCGATCATCTGGGGCTTGATCCGTTGCTGGATTTGCGGATGCGGCTCGGCGAGGGGACCGGCGCCTGTTTGGCCGTGACGCTCATTCACGCTGCCTTGAAAGTCTATCGTGAAATGGCCACGTTTGAGGAAGCGCAAGTTTCCGGTTCGCTGCCTCAAACATGAGTCCGGAGCCTGGACGTTCATGATCAGATCATCCCTGTTGGCGTGGCATTTTCTCACGATCATTCCGCTCGGCAAATCGTCGGAGCTTCCGCCTGCCTCTCGAGAACTCGCGTCCTCCATGCAATGGTACCCTGCGGTGGGGCTGGTCATCGGGGGAATCCTGTGTGCCGGTGATGCCGTATTCGGCATGGTCCTGACGCCGGACGTGACGGCGCTGTTGGTCCTGTGTGTCCTGGTGGTGCTGACCGGAGGGTTACATCAGGACGGATTGGCCGATACCATCGACGGGTTGGGGAAACGTGGCAGTCCGGCGGAGCGGTTGGCGGTCATGAAAGACGGGAGCATCGGCGCCTTGGGCGCGACCGGCTTGATCCTGGTGCTGGGGTTGCGATTTGCAGGCATCCTGCATTTGCCTTCTCCCGAGCGAACGGGTCTGTTGTTATGCATGCCGGTGATCGGGAAATGGGCCATGGTGGTCAGTACGTTCGGCAGTTCGCATGCCCGGGCTGGTGGGGGTCTTGCCTCCGGCTTTTTGAACGACATCCGTTTGCGGGACGTGCTGTGGGCGACCGTCTGGGCCGGAGTGTTTGTCTGGGCAATCCTGGGGTGGCAGGCAGGTGGGTTGCTCCTGGGTCTCGGCGCAGTCACGGCACGCGGGATGGTTTATGTGTGTTCCCGTGTGTTCGGCGGGATGACGGGGGACGTGCTGGGTGCGATCAATGAAATCACGGAAATCCTGTTTCTGTTTGCCGCTCCGTTGATCCTGATGCTGGTGGTGTTCTGATCCGTGAAACGCCATCTCCGGAAAACGTGCGGACGATGCGGCTGTGCGTTCACGTGCGGGCTCTACGGGTGCTGGTGCGGCGAGGTGACGGTTTCCGACGCCCAATACGCGGTCATTGCCGAACGGTTTGCGGATTGTTTGTGCCCGTCCTGCTTGAAGGCTCTCGTTCATGAAACCTCTGACCTTCAGTCTGCTGATTGACCGGTCCTGAAACCATGATCGCCGTCAATCTCTTGGCCGTTTGCGCCCTGGACGGGTTACTGGGAGATCCCCGGTGGATGCCGCATCCGGTGAGGTTGATGGGTGCGCTTATTCGCCGGTGCGAACTGCTGATCAGGACATGGTTCATTTCCGCGACGAGCCGGCGTATTGCCGGCCTCCTCCTTGCCGTGTTCGTCCCGGGGCTCAGCTTCCTGGCGGCATGGGGTTCGTTGAGACTTGCCTTTCTGGTCCATCCGTGGCTTGGCCATCTTCTGTGGATTGTGCTGGGCTACACGACGTTGGCGGCGAAGGATCTGGCGGATCATGCGTGGGAAGTCCATCGCCGTCTGCACGCCGGGTCCTTGCAGGAGGCCCGTCAGGCCGTGTCGCTCATGGTCGGACGGGATACCGGCCGGTTGACGGAAACCGAGATAGCCGGAGCCGCCATCGAGAGCGTGGCCGAGAATACGTCGGATGGCGTCATTGCGCCGTTGTTCTATCTGGCCATTGGAGGTCCGCCGTTGGCGCTGGCCTATAAAGCCCTCAATACCCTGGATTCGATGATCGGCTATCGTGACGCATCGTATCGCGACATTGGATGGGCATCGGCCAAACTCGATGATCTCGCCAATGTCATTCCGGCGCGATTGAGCGCGGGCTTGCTGGTCCTGTCGTCGCACTTCCGCCATGCCACCGTCGCCAATGCGTGGAGCATTTATCGACGGGATTGCGCCAAACATGCCAGTCCCAACAGCGGGCATCCCGAGGCGGCCATGGCCGGTGCGTTGGGGATTTTGTTGGGCGGGCCGAGTGTCTACAACGGCATTCACGTCGAACGCCCCCAATTGGGTGATCCGGCGAATGTCCCGCATCCTCGACACGTTCCTTTGGCCGTTGAGTTGATGTGGACCTCATTTGGATTGGCCATCGTGCTCGGTGTGGCCTTTGCGACGTTGTGGAACGGTATTTGAACCACGGTGGGAACGTGTATCACGCCGCCCGGGTCACCTCCCGGGACCCGTCGGAATTTTGCGATTTCAGCGCCAGCATCAATCCCTTGGGCGTTCCTCTTGCCGCGCAACGTGTCCTGCAAACCGCCGTCGGCAGGATTCAACATTATCCTGACCCCGACGGTCTGGCATTAGTCGAAGCCATTGCCGGACGCCATCGCATTGCACCCGGCAACGTGTTGCTGGGGAATGGAACGGTGGAGCTGATATACGCGATTCCCGCCGCCGTGAATATCAAACGCGGGTTGATCGTTGGGCCGACCTTTTCCGAATATGAACGGGCGTTGAGGTTGTCGAATGCCCGCGTGACGTCCGTGCTGGCACGTTTGGAAGATCAGTTTCGTCCGCCCCTCGACGTCGTGTTGGAAAGGGTGACATCACCACCTTCCTTTCGTTCCGGCAAGCGGCGGCTGCCGATTGATGCCGTGTTTCTGTGTAATCCGAACAGCCCGACCGGGCAGGGCGTTTCACGGAACGGCGTCTATCGTCTGTTGGATGCCGTCAAGCGGCAACAAGGATGCGTGATCGTCGATGAGACGTTCGTGGAGTTCTGCGAGGAGAAGTCCGTCATCCGCCGGGCCGTTTCCGATGATTCGTTGCTGGTGTTGAGAAGTTTCACCAAGTTTTACGGGATTCCGGGTCTTCGGATCGGGTACGCCGTCGGGACGGAAAAGCGGCTTCAGGCCATCAGGAACCGGCTGCCACCCTGGTCCGTCAACACAGTGGCCCAGGAGGCCGCCCTGGCCTGTTTGCAGGACACTCGTTACCAACAAAGGACGTTGCGGTTTCTTGAAAAGGAGCGTCCGGTCTTCAGACGGGCGCTTGAGCGGATTCAGGGGTTTCGGGTATATCCTTCATCAGCAAACTATTTTCTCGTCGAGTTGCCGGGATCGCTGACGAGCCGGCAGGTACAGGCGGCGTTGATGGAACGCGGCTTCCTTGTCAGGGACTGCTCAAACTATCCGGGGCTCCATGAACGCATGCTTCGGTTTGCCGTGAGAACGTCAAACGACAACTCCCGGTTGGTGAAACAATTGCAGCACGTGGTGAAGGCGCAACCATGAACGTTCGAAGCGTGTTCGGGTTCGGTATTCTTGTCGTGTTGATCGTCGTGGGTTTTATGTTTTCCCGTCCCCAGGGAGGCACGCCCGACGTGCCGGACGATCCCGAGGCGCATGAAGCCTTGGAGTTGGTGCGTTCCCATCCTGCCAGAAATGCCCCCACGTTGGAGGATGCGATCAATCAGTACGTCGAAGAGTTGAGTGCGCAGGGAACGCCGCTGCATCAAGGCGAGTGGCAGGTGGGCAAAGAACGTCCCGGTGTCTATGCGGTCAGGATGTTGGTGCGTGAGAAAGGGTTTAATGAATGGATTGAACGGGAGTTTGCCTGGCGGGTCACGTTAAAGGATAAAACCGTCAGGGTGATTTCTCTGGCCGCGATTCACTTCATGCCGTTTCATGAGTTGCCGCCGTTGCCGCATCAGGACCAGATATCAGGGAGACTTATGGAGTCTCAGTCGGAAACGCGACCTGGATGATGCCGTTTTCCACGCGAGTCTGAAAACAGGGCACAGCCCACGCCGGCGTGGGATTCTCGATGCATTGTCCCGTGCGCACGTTGAATTCCCAGCCGTGCCACGGACATTCGACGACTTCTCCCTCCAGCGTCCCTTCTCCGAGCGGGCCTCCCGCGTGAGGGCACGTATTATCCAGGGCCAGAATTTCCCCGTCCACGTTAAATAAGGCCACGCCGTGACCGTCGTCGACTTCAACCGACAGGCACGTTCCGGGTTCGAGGTCTTCCAGTTTGGCAACGTCGCGATATTTCATCATCGTCAATTTTCATGAAAGACCGTGAACCTTACCAAGGCCATTCGTTCTGCTGCAAGCCATGAACCGTGGACGTTGTTGCTTCGGTATCGTTCCTGATGCTATACAAGCGTTCAAACTCCGGGGCAGCCTATGACGCTCTTGTTGAATGCCACATATGAACCCTTGCGGGTCGTGCAATGGCAAAAGGCCGTGACCCTGCTTTGCCAGGGGAAAGTCGAGGTCCTTGAATTCTATGAACGGGACATTCGAGGGGTCTCGATCACGTTCAAACTGCCCTCAGTGATGCGGCTGCTGAAAGTCGTCAAGCTCAAGTCCAATCACCGGGCCGTCAAGTTTTCCCGGATCAATATTTTTACCCGCGATAAATATTCGTGCCAGTATTGTTGTAAACGGTTCCGTACCGAAGAACTCACGTTCGACCACGTGGTGCCGATTGCCAAGGGCGGGACAAAAACCTGGGAAAACATCGTGACGGCGTGTTGGCGCTGTAACAATAAGAAGAGCGGGCGCACCCCGGACGAAGCGCACATGCGCCTGAAGAAGAAACCACAAAAGCCGAGATGGAATCCCACCCTCACCATCATGATCGGTATCCGGAATGCTCCGGAGAGTTGGCGGGATTACCTCTACTGGCACATGGAACTGGACTCTGATGAATAATGCCGGTTTTCAAATTTCGTTGGATCTGTATGGCCGTTTGTGCGTGGTGATCGGCGGCGAGGACGAAGCGGCACACAAGACCGCCCTGTTGTTGGACGTGGGGGCCAAAGTCACCGTGGTGAATCCCACTTTGAACGGGCCTTTGCGGAAGCTCACGGCTGCCGGAAAAGTCCTGCATCGGGGACGACGGTTCCGTTCGACGGATACCCAGGGAGCCTTTGTCGTCCTCAATACGCTGCCGGATGACACGGATCTTGCAAAATCGTTGCGTGCCTTATCGGAAGATGAACGGTTTCTGGTGTGGTCGATCGATCAGCCGGAATTGTCGAATTTCATGATGCCCGCCCTGGTCCGGCGAGGGGCCCTCCGCATGGCGATCAGTACGGGCGGTGCGTCCCCCGCGCTTGCCGGCACCTTGCGCCGGAACGGCGAAGAGATCTTCGATGAGGAATTTGAGCAGTTTTTGGAGTGGCTGGGCGCCTTGCGCCAGGACGTCCAGACCAGTGAACCGAGCATGGAAAAAAGACGAGCGCGGTTGAAAGCGGCGGTCGAAGGCTTCCGGTTGACCGGGACCGTCGAGTACCCCGCTGCCTGGATTGAGCAGAAAGCCTCTTCTGATTCGTAACGAGGATGGTGCGGTATGGTCTTATTGGAATTCAGCATGTCTCCCCTGGGAAAAGGCGAAAGCGTCGGGAAATACGTCTCCCGTTCTTTGCAGATTATCGACAAGAGCGGAGTCGAGTATCGATTGAATCCCATGGGGACGGTGCTCGAAGGAGAATGGGATGACGTATTTGACGTGGTGCGGCAATGTTATGAACGGATGACGAAGGATTGCGGCCGCATCTCCTGTACGATCAAGGTTGATTACCGGAAAGGTCACACGGGACGCCTCAGCGGAAAAGTGGCCAGTGTGGAGAAACGGCTGAAGAAGAAACTGAAGACGTAAAAAGGTCAGAACGCGATACGCCGGACGCCGTCGACCACGTCGAAATGCGTATCGTTGCTCAACACCGGGAGCGCGTGCTGGCGGGCCAGCGCCGCGATCCAGGCGTCATTCGGCGCGATGGGATGGCCCAGCCGTTTCAATTCCAGGCGGATGTCGGCATAGGCATCTGCCGTGGCCGAAGTCACGGCGGCGATTTCAGCCAACGGCAAATAGCGGCGCAACCAGTCCTCGTAGCGGCTGCGATGCCGCGATTGGCGAATGCCGAAATAATACTCACCGAGAACCACGCTCGGCACGACGAGCCGGTCGGCGGATCGAAAAGCGGCCTCCACCGTCGTAAGCCCTTCCACCCACGCGGATAAGGCATTGGTACCGAGGATCATGTGATGTCTTCGGGGGAGAGGGTCTCGAATTCCTGCTCGATAACGGTAAGAACTCGGCGGTTTTCGTCCGAGAGGTCAGAGAGAGCGCCGAACCCGGCCATCCAGGGTGCTTCGGTGTTGCCGGAGCAACGGCGGAACTGTTCCTCAAGCGCTTCGGTAAAGAAACGCTTCAATGTCATGCCGCGGCCGGCAGCCAAGGCTTTGGCCTGCCGAAACGTGGCGTCAGGTAGTTCAATAGTGGTTTTCATGATCCCATATTCCCATAATTACGGGAATATGGTCAATGAGTTCCTGATTCTTCACGAAGGTCCGTCAGGGGTTCATACTCGCGAGGCACGTTGGGCCCGAGATTGCAGAGCACCTCATAGGGAATCGAGTCCTGCCAGTTCGCCAGGTCGTAGGCCGTGATCGCCTGGGTCGCCGATCTGCCCATCAAAATAACGTCGTCGCCCTGTTTGATCGTGGGGTCGTCGGTGACGTCGACGACGGTCATATCCATACAGATTCGCCCGACAATCGGGAAGCGCCGGTCGTGAATGATCACCTCTCCCGTGTTGGAAAGCCGGCGATTATACCCGTGGGCATAGCCGATGGGAAGGATCGCCAACCGGGAGTCCCGCCTCGTCCGATAGAGGTCACCGTAACTCACGGGTTCTCCTTTTCCGGCCGTTTTCAGGTGCACGACTTTGGTCGTCAGGGACAGGACCGGCTGAAGGGAAACAGGGACATCCCTGTCCTGCGCAGGCGTGTACCCGTATAACAGCAGTCCGGGACGAACCATATCCAAGTGCGCCCGAGGGTGCCAGAGTATCGCCGCGGTGTTGGCAGCGTGCCGCCAGGGCCGCGGCCCATTGGCCGGCAGGCTCGAAACGGTTTCGTGAAATCGGTCAAGTTGGAGAAGAGTAAACGCCGGGTCCGGGTTATCGGCATCGGCCAGATGAGTCATGAGCCCCTGACACGAGAGAAGATGGGAAAACGCCGGAGATTGCAAGAGAGGGAGCACTTCCCTGGTGGTGAATCCCAAACGTCTCATGCCGGTGTCCACTTTGACGTGAATGGGGTAGGGGCGATCGTGTTGCGAAACTTCCCGGCTCAGGGCATGCATGGTATCGGCATCGGAGAGCGTGGGAATCAGGTTGGCATGCACGAGATCTTTGACTTGCCCGGGTAACATGCCTCCCATCACGATAACGTCTTCGAGTCTTCCGGCTTCCCGCAGGAGCACGCCCTCGTGTACCGAGGCCACGCCGAACCGTCGAACGCCGAGTTGCGACAGGGCTTCGGCCACGGCCTTGTACCCATGGCCATAGCCGTTTGCCTTGATCACCGCAAGAATGTCGACGCGTGGTGCGAGAACGCGACGAAGTTCACGAAGATTGTGAGCGAGGGCGTTAAGATCAATGATCGCCAGAGTCGGGGATAGCGCGGAAGAAGTGGGCATTAAATCTCCAGGATTTCTTCCTCCTTTTTCTTGAGCAGTTCATCGACCAGCTTGATTTTGCCGTCCACGATTTTTTGAATGGTGGCCTCGCCGCGTCGCAAGTCGTCTTCGGTAATCGTTGCGTCTTTTTGGAGGCGCTTGAGTTCATCATTCCCCTCCCGGCGAATGCCCCGAATGTGGATTTTCGTCTCTTCCCCGTATTTCCGACAGACTTTCACGAATTCCTTCCGACGTTCTTCGCTCAAGGCGGGAATCGGAATGCGTATCACCTTCCCGTCGTTGGACGGATTCAAGCCGAGATCCGAGGAAAGAATGGACTTTTCAATGTCTTTAATGCTTGTGGGGTCCCACGGCTGGATCATGATCAAGCGGCTGTCCGGCATCGAGAGGCTTCCCACCTGTTGCAAGGCGGTCGGCGTCCCGTAGTAATCAACTTTGATATGATCGAAGAGCGACAGGGACGCCCGGCTGCCCCTGATCGAGCCGAGTTCTTTTTTGAGGTGATCGAGGGCTCCGTCCATCTTTTGTGAGAGCGCGTCAATCGTCTTCTGAGACGGCATGATGAATCCCGGTTATTGGAGGACCGCGTCCTGTTTGACGAGGGTCCCGATTTTCTCTCCCATGACCACGCGTTTCAAGTTGCCCCGTTCGGTGAGATTGAAGACGATCAAGGGGAGGTTGTTGTCCATGCACAGCGTAATGGCCGTGGCATCCATGACCTTCAAGCTCTTGTTGAGGACGGAAAGAAACGGCAGCTCATCGAACATTGTTGCCGACGGGTGATCCAGCGGATCGGCATCATAAATGCCGTTGACTTTGGTCCCTTTCAGGATGACGTCGGCTTTGATTTCCATCGCTCGCAGAGCCGCGGCCGTGTCCGTCGTAAAATAGGGGTTCCCGGTGCCGGCGGCAAAAATCACGACCCGTTTTTTTTCAAGGTGCCGGATGGCCCGCCGCCGGATGTAGCTCTCGGCCAATTGCCGCATTTCAATGGCCGACAACACGCGCGTGGAAACCCCGGCCTTTTCCAGCGCGTTTTGTAACGCGAGGCCGTTCAGCACGGTGGCGAGCATGCCCATGTAGTCGGCTGCCGTGCGTTCCATCCCGTCCGCGCTGGCGGCAATGCCGCGAAAAATGTTTCCGCCGCCGATCACCAGGGCGACCTCGACGTCCATGTTCACGACCTCGCCCACCTCACCGGCGAGCGTCGTGAGGATATCGGGGTTAATGCCGTAGGTTTGGTCCCCTGCAAGCATTTCCCCACTGATCTTGAGGAGAATGCGGCGGTACTGCACAGGCGTCAGTCCTGGCCTAATTGGTATCGTGTGAACCGGGCAATGGTCATGTTTTCGCCAAGCTTGGCAATTTTTTGCGTCAGGATTTCAGTGATCGTGACGTTGGGATCTTTGATGAAACTTTGCTCCAGGAGGCAATTCTCCTGGTAGAATTTTTCCAATTTGCCTTGCACGATTTTTTCAATGGCGGCGGCGGGTTTCCCGAGTTCTTTGGCCTGTGCCAGGTAAATCGCCTTTTCCCGCTCGACCTGCTCGGGGGGGACTTGCTCGCGTTTGACGTAGGACGGATTGGCCGCGGCAATTTGCAGGGCGACGTCTTTGACCAGTTCCTGAAATTCTTCATTGCGGGCGACGAAGTCCGTTTCACAATTGATTTCGACAAGAACGCCGATTTTGCTCCCGGCGTGGATGTAGGACGAGACGACGCCTTCCTTGGTTTCCCGCCCGGCTTTCTTTTGAGCCGCGGCCAGACCGCGTTGACGAAGGAGATCGATGGCTTTCTCAATATCCGAATCGGTTTCTTTCAGTGCATTTTGACAATCGAGGATTCCGGCTCCTGTTTTACCGCGTAGTTCTTTCACCAAGGTACCCATGCTGGACATCGTGTATCCTTCTCCCTTATTTGTGGCTAGAATGAAAAAATATGGCTGATGACGTGCCGGGACGTTCTATGAGGAAGGCACTTGAACGCTTTCCACCTGACTTTCGGTTGAACGGGCGGAGATCAAGTCGGTCATGAGGGTGTCTTCTTCTCCGCCGGCCGAATCGTCCTGCTTGTCTCGAAGGTCCAGGCCTTCCAGGCAGGCATCGGCAATCCGGGCGGTAAAGAGTTTCAAGGAACGAATGGCATCGTCATTTCCGGGGATTGGAAAATCAATTCGGGTGGGATCGCAATTGGTATCCACAATGGCGACGACGGGAATGCCCAACCGGTTGGCTTCCTTGACGGTAATGTGTTGAATGCGCGTATCGAGTACGTAGATGCACCCGGGTAACCCTTCCATCGTCTTGATGCCGCTCAGATATTTTTCCAGTTTGCCCCGCTCTTTTTCCATCAGCAACACTTCTTTTTTCTTCAGCCGTTCATGGGTTCCATCGGTTTGCGCGGCCTCGAGTTTCTTGAGTTGGTTGATACTCTTTTTGATCGTTTCGAAGTTGGTGAGCATGCCCCCCAACCAGCGTTGGGTGACGTAGTACATGCCACAGCGCTGGGCTTCCTGTTCAACAATGTCGACGGCTTGGCGCTTGGTGCCCACGAAGAGGACCGATTCCCCGGCCGCAACGGTATCACGGACAAAATTATAGGCGTCGAAAAAGAATTTGGCGGTTTGTTGTAAATCAATAAGATAAATGCCGTTTCTTTCTCCGAAGAGATACGGCTTCATTTTGGGATTCCAGCGGTTGGTTTGATGCCCAAAATGTACGCCTGCCTCTAACATGTCTTTGATGGATACCATGTTGGGGTTTTTCGCCTCCATTCAAGTAGGGATATTAGAAAATAACGCCATCAATTCAAACGGTGCTCCGGTGAGCGTGCACCACGTGGCGCGTGGCGAATCTGTCTGCTCAAACCAACAAGATTTAACACAACCCTTGTTTTTATTGCAAGGTCAATTGCCATGCCTGCCTGCAAAAGAGTACAACGATGGAGGCACGAGCGCAATCATTAGGGGAGGTTGACGTTTTGACGGCGATTCCCGATTGTCGGTAAAGTGATTTTCTACTCCTCTACCTCCCAACTTTTCCCTCTTCGGAAAAAGTTCCCGTCCTTGCAAAGGAGGGGAAGCAGGAGGGAACGCCTATAGTTTCCTCCCCTTTGTAAGGGGAGGCTAGGTGGGGTAGAGAGTGTGAACCGGGGTATAGACAAACTTTTGAGTTGAGGGTTAAAGAATGGTTGAAGTTCCTATCAAGCTGCATCTTCAAGGTCTTGCCAAACAAGCCAATGCCGCAACCCGTGCCTTGGCGTTGATGACGGGCCAAGAGCGCGCCGTGGCGCTCGAGGCCATGGCGGAACGGTTGGAAACGAGCATGGAAGACGTGTTGACGGCCAACAAACGGGATCTCGATGCCATTCCCAAGGAGTGGGGACCGGATGAGTATCGGAAAGCGAGAGAACAGATTTCCATGACGGAAAACACCCTTCTCGATATGGTCGCCTTTATCCGTAAGATTGCAGAGGAACCGGATCCCACGGGGGAAGTGTCGCAGGGATGGTTGACGCAAGACGGCCTGCACGTGCATCGGGTTCGTGTCCCGATCGGGGTGATCGCCGTCATTTCCGAATATGGCCCGTCCGTGGTGGCCGAATCGATGGCGATGTGTCTCCGCTCGGGAAACGTGTGCGTGGTGCGTGGGGGAAAAGAATGGTTTTGGACGAATTCCACGGTCGCCAGGGTCTTGCGCGAGGCGGCGGAACAACACGGTGTTCCCCAAGGGGCGCTCACGTTTGTGGATCGCCCCGACCGTGAGGGCGTGCTTGAACTGGCCCGGTTGCGCAACGTGGTGCACGGCGTCGTTCCAAGGGGGAAAGCGAGCTTGCGCAAAGCCGTGATGGAGCAGTCACGCGTCCCGGTCCTGGGGTATGACGGAGGCTTGTGCCACGTCTACGTGGATAAAGACGCGGACGTGCCGTTGGCTCAAGGGATCGTGGTGAATTCCAAGATCCAGGATCCGGTTGCCACCAATGCCGCGGATACGCTGTTGGTCCATCAGGCCATCGCACGGCAGTTACTGCCCGGCCTGCTCCGGCGGTTGCTCAGTGAATTTACCGTGGATCTCATCGGCTGTCCGAAAACCGTCTCCATGATGGGCATCATGGCCATGACCGGGCATAAGGGGATTCGAGCGGCCACGGACGAGGATTGGGAACACAAAAGGCAATCGCCGGAGCTGGGCATCAAGATCGTCAATAATCTCGACGAAGGTCTTACCCACATTGCGGCCTACGGACCGGGACATACCGATACCATTGTGACCCGTCGTTATGAAACCGCGATGCGCTTCGTCCGGGAAGTGGATTCCGGTTCGGTGTTGGTGAATGCCTCGACCCGCCTGCATTCAGGGCCGCAAATGGATTTGGGTGAGGAACTGGGAATCAATACGTCTCATTTCCACGTGAGAGGGCCGTTGACGCTTCGATCCCTGACCACTGAAAAACACGTCGGGTTCGGGAACGGTCAATTACGACAACCCCATCCTGTTCCCCAGGCGTATCAGGATGCGATGATGCTGTCCTCCAAATTCTAGGAAGCCCCTGCTCCACGATTAAGAAGTCCCGGTTGCAAATGTCGGGGCCCGTTTTTTTCTTCCCCTCCTTTGTAAGGAGGGGCAAAGGGGAGGTAGAGTCTGTAGAGAGGACGACGAAATTCTATCCTCCATCGGCTGTTGGCTCTACCCCACCTAACCTCCCCTTACAAAGGGGAGGAAACGAGAATATCAGCGCACTCTTAAAAGCCTCCCGTTGCGTTCTCATGGCGCACGGTCCGGTTTCCTCCCATGGCCGAATTGGACATTGCCCGGCATCTTGCCCAATGGGGACTTCGCAGGTTTCCTGATGAAGATGCCTATTATGCCTGGCAACGGCAATCCTTATCCGGAGAGCGGCTTCGGCTGCTCCAGCAAACGGCTCAAACCCGGCACGACGGAGGAGGCGCGGATCAAGCCTTTTATGATCTGGCGGCGTCTCCCGACGTGCTTCCCGTTTTATACAGCCAGCGATACGGCTACTACCACGAACTCGGCCCGGCGATCGTGAACGTGCTGGAGGGGGCCCTGCGCGTGTTGGACGTCGGGTGCGGGGTCGGGATTCTCACAACCTGGTACGCGGCCTGTTTTCCGAATGTGACGTTCCTGGGCATCGACCGGTCCCTGCAATCGATTGAAGTGGCGCGACAGTTCGCTCAATCACGTCATCTCGATAACGTCAGCTTCCGTCATTGCGACATTCCTCAACACGAGATCCCCGGAACATTCGATACCATCGTGTCCACGCAAGCCCTGTTTCAATCGGAATCCGATCCGGGGCTTCCGAGCCGGAGTTGGACGACCTTTGAACGCGACCGGGATGCCCGGCAACAACGCGAGTTGGAAGAGCGGACGGGCATCGGTCCTCGTTTGGACCTGCTGTTGCAGGTGCTGGAGTCCCCGGGCCGGTTCGTCCTCTTTGAAAAGGCCGTTCACTTGGGAAGACGCGTGTTGTTCCAGCGGGCACTGGAAGCCAGAGGGTGCGTTGCCGTTGCAGAGCCGCGGCTGCTGACGTATTCGGAACTCGGGGAGCCGGTCGAGGAGGGGCCTTTATACGTGATGGCACGAGGCCCGGCTGTTCCCGCGGAGGTGTTACGGGAAGACGTGCGGCACGATCCGCAACAGGGGCTGTATCGTTGCCAAGGGGCTCATGCAGATTTCGTCTATGCCAGGTTGCCGAAAGATAACGCACATTCGGATAAGGCGGTTGCGACGTTCGGAGATAAGGACGGCTGGTACGAAACGGGTCGCACGGTTGGTGGATTGGGATATGTCCGTCTCATGATTCATGAGACGGATTCCGGTTTGCTGGTCGGAATGGTGGAACAGCAATCCCTGATGGTCGAACTCGTCAGACATGAGTGGCAACAGGGGGCCGGACTGACGCGTATCCGGCCGGAACAAGCGAGTGGTCCGGCCGAAGAGGCTCCTCTGTACGAAAACCATTTCCCCGTGGCCGAGCAGGTGTGGCAACAGCTTCCGGACCGGGTGGTCCTGCGGCAGCAGACCGACGAGGACGCGGAGGGGCGACAGCGTCACATCGAATATGGCCGCTGTGCCGGAAATCTCCATTACCTGTATTGGGCGAATACCTTTGATCAACGGCAAATCGTGATCATGGAGCAGGAGCGAAGCACCATTCTGGAGACGTATTTTTCCGAAGCGATCGGTGAAGGCTAAGCCAAGCACGAGTCAAGAGCTCAGATTGTGGTTGATAATTTGCATTCAAAGTGCAAAAATATGACATGTCTTCGTTGTATATCAGTCGCTCGCTGGAACCGGTCCTCAAGAAAGCGGCCTCCGAGTTTCCCGCCGTGGTCCTGACCGGGCCACGCCAATCCGGCAAGACGACTCTCCTGCAACATCTCTTCGGCAGTCGTTATCGTTACGTATCCCTGGAGCCTCCCGACGTGCGTGCAGCCGCTACGGAAGATCCGCGCGGTTTCCTGGAGCTGTATCCGTCGCCGGTCATCTTCGATGAGGTGCAGTACGTCCCCGATCTGTTTCCCTACATCAAGGAAAAGATTGACGCGGAGCGCGCCAGGAAAGGGCAATATCTGTTGACCGGTTCACAGCATCTGTTGCTCACCGAGAAGGTGGCTGAGTCATTGGCCGGCCGCGCGGCTATGCTTCGACTGTTTCCGCTGTCGAGGCGTGAAGCGGAGGGTCGGCCGCGGCTTGGCTTCGTCTGGGAGCGCAAGCGCCCATCGTCTTCATGGTCGTCGCATGCTTTTGCTGAACTGTGGAGGGGCTTTCTTCGAGGCGGGTACCCGGAGCTTGCGGCACAACCCAACCGGGACGTGTCACTGTGGCATGCCAGCTACATTCAGACTTATCTCGAACGGGATGTCCGCTCGATCCGGCAGATCGGAGACCTGACCCAGTATCAGGGTTTCCTCCGCGTGCTGGCGGCGCGAAGCGCACAACTCGTGAATCTCAGCGATGTTGCCAGGGACCTCGGGGTCGCGGTCAACACCATCAAGGCTTGGCTCTCCGTGCTTGAAGCGACCTACCAGGTAATCGTGCTTCGCCCGTATTTCGCCAATGTCGGCAAGAGGCTCGTCAAGACCCCGAAAGTGTATTTCACCGACGTCGGGACGCTCTGCTACTTGGCGGGTCTCAAGGATCCCGAACATGCGATTTCCGGTCCCATGGGCGGTGCCATCATGGAAACGGCGGTGCTGTCCGAAATCGTCAGGACCCTGACGCATCGGGGAATCGACCCGCAAGTCTACTTTTGGAGGACCATGGCAGGAACGGAAGTGGATTTTGTCGTCGAGACCGGTGCAGGGTTGATTCCCATCGAGGTGAAGTTATCCGCGACGCCACGGCTGGCCATGGGCGGCGCCATCAAGACGTTCCAAGGGGACATGAAAAGCGCGGCGATGCCGGGCTACGTGGTGCATCCTGGCGACATACGCCTACCCCTCGGTCCCGGCGCGACCGCGCTGCCTTTCGCCGACCTGTAGCGTTGTGCTTCTCGTTCGATCGCAAATGTGTAAAGGATAAGCGTTATTTCGGAGGACGACCCTTGAAACGTTAGGCCGGTAAGATAGGAGGGATTTTTCAGGACCCTGCCGGAAAAGTGGTGGCGGTGAAGGGTTTCGAACCCCCGGCCCGCGGCTTATGAGTCCGCTGCTCTACCAACTGAGCTACACCGCCACGCTTCGTTCCATGATGGATATACCACATGGCATGATACTTCGACAATTCCGTTGTTCGGGAACGAAACCGAAGGCCTCATGACCATCTGATCCCCGATTAAGAACGTCGAGGACAGGTTTATTGTGATAGCGGGATGCAGGGCAAGGTGTCCCGCAGCGAAGCCCGAGGCTTATCAACCGAGATAGGCGAGGGGTGAGCGAGGACACAACGCCGCCATGCGCCCGATAGCACAATATACCTAAGTGGTGCGCTTGTCGTCGATTTCCCCGGCCAAAGCATTCAAAACCCCGAGTGCCTGTTCGCTGAGTTCGGCCGGTTGTTCATCGGCTTGGTGGGCGGGGAGCGCCTCGTCTTTGGACTTTGGTCTCGTGGCTTTGAGGAGTTCTTCTTCGAGTTCATCCAGCGTGGGTTCAGAATCGGATTGAATGGCAAACAACCGTTGCAGGGCAAAGATGGCCCGGGCGTGGCTGTGCCAGGGCCCGCTGTGCTCACTGTCATGAACGCGGGTGATCAATTGCCAAAACCCGGATTCGCCTGTCTCCGGTATCGTGCCGTCGGCGAAGGTTTTGAGTTTTTCAATCAACGCTTCTTCCGTACGCTCAATGCCCGGGATGAACGTGACAATCGAACGCCGGGAAGGTCTTTTGGAAAGAACGCGTAGCGTCTCTCTCCAGAGATCCGCGTACTCTTGTGGCGAGCCGGACGACGCCGACTCCTGATCCAGCCTGTCCTGGAGCGCCGTGATGAATTGGGTCAACGCCTTGACCTTTCTTGCGGAAAGGCTGCCCAGTGGAATTCCCCAAATGTGAGCGACTTCGTGATCCTGCAGGGGAGAGAGGCCCGACAGTTCGTACTCCTGCTCGGCGTTTTTCAGCCGTCGCCGTTGTCGTTCCCGCCGCCGGAGCAGGGTCTGATATTCGACCAGGAGCCGTTCGCGGTGAAAGTCGTCTTCGGAGATTTCTTCTTGTTCCAATGCGCGGTCCAATCGCCGGATTTCCGGTTTGGGGAGTGCGGATACGGCTGTTTTCTTGCGTTCCTTCAACTCCGTCCGGTCAACCTTAAATTTCGAAGTGAGCAATCCTTCAGCCGCCAGAATGGTTAAATCGGCCAGAGCTATTTGCTTTTTCAGGCATTCGACCTGGAGCCAGGGACGTTCGCGTTTTTGACGAAGAAACCCGCTGTATTGTCCGATTCGCCCGGTGACCTCATGGATCGCAGCCACAAGCGAGGTTCTTTTCTTGGGTTGATCCCCGGCCATAAAACGAGAGTCCGGCTGATCCTCCACAATAAATTGAATATCCTCTTCAGACGGTTCCAGGTACTGAAGCAGGAGCAGGCGGACCATGATCCGGCTTTGTACGGGAAGCGTCTCAATGACGGTTTCGATGAGTTCAAACGTGAGCGGCGAATGAGTGATGGCTGTGGTCATGTTCGTCACGCTTCGTCTTTCGTTTCCAAATATTGTGCAACGTATTCACGGACGTCTTGAATCGTTCCTTCGGCGTACAACTTTCGAGGAATTTTCACGACGTGCAGGTCTTCCAGTTTCATGCCTCGCTCGAGAGCCCATTCTTCATCGGAATACAGCGTGACGGCGCCGTCCGGATGACGGTACACGAACAGGATGTCATTTTCTTGATCACGAGTTTCTTCCATAGGCCTAACGAAGCGCGATGCGTTCGGGATAGCACACCACAATAAACGCTGTCAAAAGCATCTCTCGTGCAGGGCTTGCGCCTGGATCTCCAGGGGATGAAAAGTGCGAACTCTATAGTCTGTCATCCTCGACATTTTCAATCGAGGATCCAGAGTTTTTTATTCCTCCTCTGTCGGTGAAGGCACAAGACACTGGATTCCAGTATAGCGTCTGGATCCCCGATCAAGTCGGGGACAAGCGTCGGAAATGACGGAAGGGGGTTTTTCATGCCAAAACCAGCGTGTATGTGTCATTTTGCCGTGACGGGGCGAAAACAGGACCGACGCCAGAACACGTAGAGGGTAAACGCCACCAGCGAAAGAAAAAACACCGTGCGAATGCGTCCGTACCCGAAACAGGCGAAATTGGCCATGGCATTGCACAAGCCGAACGCGGCATAGGCCATGTACACCAGCAGCGCCCAAGGCCGAAGCTTGATGAACCCGTAGCCGATGGCCAAGTGAAGGGTGGGGGATTGGGCCTTGGCTAGGAGACCGGGCACGCCCTCGGGTTTGGAACAGAACAGGGTGAGGCTGTATTCGGGGTTGGCCAAAATGATGTAGAGGTCCGTGAACGCGGTAAAGAGAAACAAGCCGCCCAGGTACCGGATATCGTGGGCCAGACGCCAAGCCGTTTTCAGGGCCTCCAGCTGACCCGGCGGGCTGGGCAACGAGGCTTCATAGGCTTGCAGGCACCACCAGGGCACGATGATCATCAGGGCAAAAAAGAATCCCGCGCCGGCTCCCCCAAGATGGCTCAGTCCCCAGGTGATGCCCCCCAGCAATCCGCCGGTGGCAAGGACGCGGGCCGCGTGGCGGGGATAGCCGCGAACCCATTGTCCGAGACCCGGGATCAGGGAAGAGAGAATCGCCCCTTTAATGGAGGATGAGCGGACGGGGGTTGCGGGCTGATCCGGTTGCTGCATGGGGCGCCAAGCCGTCAGGAGAAAACTTGCCCGGGCGAGATCAGGAACGGCCGGTGAGCAGTGAGTAGCGAGCAGTGGCCTCGACGGAGTTACCCGCCGAGTGTGTCGAGGGCTTCCTTGAGGCTTTTCATGACGCAGGTGAAGATGGGAATGTCCCTCTTCGTGTATCGGCTCCCTTCCGCCTCGCGAAGGTGCATGACGAGATCGAGAAAGTCCTGCGGCTCGTCGGTTTCGAACGCCACCACGAATTCCTGATCATCCAGGCCGAAGGAGTAGGTCGTGTTGAGTTTCACCGAGGGGTATTTGTGGCCGATTTCAATATGTTCGTCCATCATCCCCTGCCGGGCGGCCTTGGTCAGGAGGTACCATTCACGGGTTTTCTCGAAGGGATAGATGAAAATGTATTTGCTGCGCCCGGGCGTAATCTTCAGCCGGCGGCTTTCCTGGCCTTCGTGCACGTGATGGTCCACGTAGACCGAGCGTTTCGTCATCGAGAGATAGGAATAGGGGATCGTCAGGTACTTTCCAAGCCCGGTGGCCAACGCCTTGGACATTTGCTCCTGGAAGAGTTCGAGGTCATAGCTAATGCGCCAGAGCAAAAAATCACAGTCGCCGCGAATGCCGATCGTGGAATAGGGGACGACAATGACTTTGCCGGTAAATTCCTCAATAGCCCGTAGGAACTCCTGCTTGCCGGCTTGTCGCTCGTCATGCGGGAGTCTCCGCCAAGCCGGATCGACCTTGAAAAAAATGAAGTTGACGTATTGCCGTTTGGCCGGTTGTTCTCCTGCAGCCATACGAAATCCTCCCCATGAACATGATGCAATGAATGACCCGACTATCTATCAATTTTTCATCGGCGTTGTCAACGAAGCGTGCGGGTTCAGTGCATCTATGAGACGGTCGGACCGAGACAACCCCTAATGGCCCGGTAGTCCTCTGTATGTTTTCACTTATCCGTTGGCACTTTTCGTTCCCTTCTTTCTGTCATTCTCGACATTAGTAATCGAGAATCCAGTGTCTTTATTTTTTGCTTCGTCCGTAAAGATAACGACACTGGATTCCCTAAATTCACAAACGAAGTGCAACACCTTGTTAAGGTGTTGCCATGGGACACTCATACACACATCTCACCCTTGAAGACCGCTGTCAAATGGCCTACTTACACACCACGGGA
>MKWU01002029.1_pt1 | contig 32203 bp, 22 predicted proteins | sample 809101 | NCBI WGS metagenome assembly MKWU01 (sample SAMN05860141, study PRJNA318959) | sponge metagenome | host: Aplysina aerophoba | place: Slovenia: Piran, Adriatic Sea, Gulf of Piran | collected 2013-05-07
CCTGTGCCTGAGAACCGGCGCGCCGATACGTCTGTGCCTGGACGATCCGCAACGCAGGTGCGTATTCAACGTGCGGGTCCTGCTCGCGGGAGAACATGGCGAGGGCGGTAAGGACGCCGATCCGAGCGAGGGTGTTAAGGACGCCGATCCGAGCACGAGCGGTGAGGATGCCGATCCGCGGATCGCGCCTTCGCCGGCCAGGTCCGAAACACCCCTGGCCGGAATCGGCCCATCTTCCGGGGACTCGCCCTATGCTCGCCTGTTGCGGGTCGTTCAGGCCGCCGTCCGTCCCGCGTCTCGTCCCGTATTTCAACTTGACAGTACGCCCCGAAGCCGGGATATTTAACATAGTGAATGGCAGGCCTTCCGTTTCCCATTCAACCAGGAACGGCTTGTCAACCAACCAAACCGATCCCGCCCTGGTCCTATGTCCGCCCAGTCTTCGCGACCGCACCGGTGTCGTACCATCCTCGCCGGAATCCTCCTGGCCTGCTGCCTGCTGAGTTCCACGGCAGTCACGATGACGTCTGACGCGCAGCCGGAATCCAGGCCTGTCGACACCCTGGATGCACTGCTCGCGGAAGGCATATCCCTCTACGATCAGCAGAAATTCGAGGAAGCGAAAGGGGTCTTCGAGGAAGCGGTGCGCCTGAAGAGCAGGTCAGGGGAAGCCCGTTACTGGCTGGGTGTCGCCCATTATGAACTGGGCGACGACAGGGAAGCGGCGAAACAACTGCGAATCGCCGTTCGGCACGAGCGGAAGAACCCGGATGTGCACTTTGCGCTGGGCCGGACGTACATGCGCATGAAGAACCGCATGGTCGACGCGCGCAAAAGCTTTAAGCAGGCCCTCCGATACGATCCGGCGCACTCCGAGGTGCACTACTTTCTCGGGATCGCGTACCTGACGCAGAGCAAGCGGGATCCCGCGGCTCCGCTTTACGTTATGCAGGCCCGCAGGTCCTTCGGCCAGGCGGCGGCGGCGAATCCGCTGCACCCGGACGCCTACTACCGGTTGGGACTGTCCTACGAAAACCCTTCACGGGATTACAAGAAGGCGCTGGCCTTGTTCTACCGGCAGCTCATGGTAAAGCCCGATCACCGGGATGCGCTTTATCACCTGGAGAGATGCAGTTACCTGCTCAAGCAGTATCAGCAAGGCATCGATCTGCTGATGCAGGTGGTCGAAGTCCATGGCGGCGACGTGCCGGACTATGTCCACACGTTGATCAACAAACTCAAGGCCACGATGCTGCAGTCCCAGAACCGGTTTGCCGAAGCGGATCAGGCCTACGAGGAATTCCTTGCGAAGGCGGAGCCGGAGGTACGCGTACACTACATGGACCTGGCCTACGTGGCGTCGGAGGAGGAATACCGGCAATACCGGGCTTTGGAAACGCAGGAAGACAAAGCGGAATTCAGGCGCAGGTTCTGGGCGGCCCGCGATCCGAAGCCGGCCACCGCCGTGAACGAACGGCTGGTGGAACACTACCGGCGGGTCATGCATGCGCGGGAGCATTTCTCGGCGGGGCAGCAGCCATGGGATCGCCGCGGCGGAATCTACATTCGTTACGGGGAACCCGACGATCAGCAGCATTTCATCATGCAGACCGGCGAGAATGCCCTGAAGAACTACCAGCCGACCGGGGACGCCCGTATCGATGCGATCCGGGAGCGCAACTTCATGTGGAGATACCGTCTGAAGGTCGACAACGCCGGTTCCGAGTGGAGTGATCCGGCATTGCGCAATACCCGCGATCCCGAAGCGGGAAATTACCTGCCCGAACTGGAGGAGCAGCGCGTTTCAAGCTTCAACTACTTTCCGCCCAAGTCCGCGAAAACGCAGGCCCTTGGCTTCCTCGCCGAAAGCTGGGTATACCTCGAGCACGATCTCGAGTTGTTTTTCGTCGACCAGGTAGGGGTGGGCAAGTATGACTATCCGCTGCAGGTGCACGAGACGAACATCGCCGAAGCCGTCGTCCAGGACAACTATCACCCCAGGCGCCTCGCGGCCGAACTGATCAAGAAGACGCCGGAATCTTACGCCTTCGACTACGGCGGCGTTCCGCTGCGGTTAATGTATGACATCGTGTCCTACAAGGGGGACGGCGACCTGGCCGAAGTGGAAATCGCCTACATGGTCCCGGCCGAACAACTGGAAACGGTGAATGACGGGCGGGGAGCGCGCACCTGGTTCGACGGACACGTGGTGTTTCAGGATGACGAGTACAACCGCGTAGCCCAGACCTCCAGGCGTATCGGACCCATTGCTCGGCCGCTTGTATCGGTGTCCGGAAGGGACGCGGGAATCGAACTGCACATGGGCATGATGGAGATGGAAGCGCCGCCCGGCAGCTACCGCGCCGCCATAGAGGTGCAGGACGAGGCCACCCGGCGTATCGGTATATTCGAACAGGCGTACGCCGTTCCGGAATATGACGGCGAAGCGCTGATGATGAGCGATATCAAACTGGCGGTGTCCATCGCGCCGGTCGACTCGATCCACGGCCCCTTCATACGCAACGGGCTTGAAATCGTACCGAATCCGGCGCGCATGTACCAGCGCAGCGATCCCGTTCACTTCTACTACGAGATATACAACCTTACCCAGGCGGAATCCGGGCGAACGGCGTACCGGGTGGAGCTGGAAGTCAAGAACAAGGACCGGCCGCAGAACATCTTCTGGCGTTTTCTGAAGGGTATAGACCGGCTGGTGCGGCGTTCGGACAACGAACAGTCCGTGCTCATGGTATTCGAAAACGAAGGAAACCGTCCGGACGAGTACAGTTACACCTCCATAGATACGGGCGCGACACCCACCGGCGCCTACGAAATGACGGTTCGTGTTCGGGACCTGCATTCCGGACAAACCGCCACACGGACGAAAGTCTTCGTCGTGACCAATGACCGGGTTGCGAAATTCGAGGCGCGCTCGGAATAACACTCCGTCTTCATCCGCGCGCTTCAAGGACGGCGCAACATGTCCAGCTTGAGCATTCTTCCCCCCCTGATTGTCCTGCTGCTGCACGTAACGTGGTTGCCGCCCGTCGCCGCCCAGGAAGCGGAATCCCTCATGGATCGGGCAAGGACACTGTATGGCGAAGGCGAATACCGGCGGGCGGAGATCACGCTGAGAGGCCTGCTCGAACGGCAACCCGGATCGCCGCAGGCCTTGCTGTGGCTGAGTCGCGCGCTCGACCGGCTGGAACGGTATGACGAGGCCGAGCGCGCCGTCAAGGAAGCGCTGAGGGCCGACGGCGCTTCCCCGGAAAACCTCATACAGCTTGCACGGGTCTACATGCTCAAAGACAAGAACAAAGAAGCGCGGAAGGTCCTGGACGAGGCCGAGAAGTTGGCCCCGGACAACGCGGACGTATACTACTATCGCGGGCGCACCTATGGAAAGATCAGGCTGTCGTTTTTCCGGCCCGGGACGGCCGAGCGGGAATCCCGGATCCGGGACGCGTCCTATCGGCGCGCCATCGAGTTGAACCCGATGCATCCCGACGCTTTCTTTCAATTGGGATACGACATCGAAGAGGTCAGAAACGATCCGGTAGCCGCGATTGACTGGTATTTCAAGCAGGCGTCCGTAAATCCAGGACATGACGAAGCGGTCAAACGCCTGGCCATCTGTGCCATAAAGGTGAAGGACTACCTGCTGCTGCAGCAGGTCGCCACGGCACAGGGTTCGGACGTCAACCCCCTTATCGAAGGACTTACAGGACAGCTCGAAGCCTACCACTACCATACCCTGGACCAGCACGAACGAGCGTACCTGGCCATGCGGCGATACGTCGCGGTCCTGTCGGAAACCTATCCCGAAGAAGCGGCCGAGTTAAAGGATCTCTCCCTGGTGGCATCCTCGAAGGAAGCCGAAGCCTTTCGCGAAGCGTCGGAACAGGAAAGGACAGCGTTGTGGCGGACTTACTGGGCAGCCCGCGATCCGGATCCCACCACGCGCATCAACGAACGGCTGGTGGAACACTACCGGCGGATGATCTATTCCAGGCTGCAGTTTTCAGGGGGCAAGGATCCCTGGGACCGCCGAGGCGAGATCTATGTCCGGTTCGGTCATCCGGACGACCGTCAACAGTTCATCCTGAAATCCGGGGAGGACGTGGTCCAGGCGATTTTCCCGACGGGGATCCGGGACGTGGACATGATCCGGGAACTCAGTCGGCAGCGACTCGATATGCAAGTCAGCACCGGGGCTCCGATCCAGGATTTCGGCGAATTCAGCGCGCGGGCCGGACGCGAGACCAAGTCGGTCGCTTTCCCGACGGAAAGCTGGGTTTACGTCCCCTTTGGCCTGGAGATATTCTTCACCGACCAGCGTAATTCACAGGTCTTCGACTACCCGCTCCAGGTGATTGACCTGCCTGACCTGGCGGACAATTTCGGCACGACGGACCGACTGGCGTACAACTTCCTGAATACGCCGCGAAAACAGGTGGAGGAATTGGTCAGAAAGGTGTCCGAATTCCATCGCCACGACTACGGCGGAGATCCGCTCAACTTCGTATACTACCTCGCGTCATTCAAGGGCTCCGATGGCGGGGCGGAGGTGGAAGTGGCCTACAGCGTTCCCTCGGTCCAGCTTGGCAACGTGGAAGACGGTCTTGGAGAACGGACCTGGCTGTCCGGGCGCCTCGCTCTCCAGGACATGGACTTCAACTTCGTTCAGGGGTTGCCTTTCAAGATGGGACCTCTTCGCCGCCCCGTGTCCGAGCAGGAAAATCTGCAACTCAGTACAGGTGCGTTCCGGTTCAGCGCGCGGCCCGGGGAGTACCGGTCCGCGGTTTCCCTGCGGGATTCGATTTCGCAGAAGTACGGCATCTTCACGTCGCCGCTTCATATTTCGGATTACAGCGCCAATCAGATGCTGCTGAGCGACATAAAGCTCGCCGCATCCATCGTTCCCACCGATGGAACGGGACTGCTCGTTCGCAACGGGCTTTCCATTACCCCTCACCCGGCACGCATCTATTCCCACGCGACGCCGGTGTTCTTCTACTACGAGATCTACAACCTGGAACGGAATGCCGAAGGCCGGACGAGCTTTCGTACGGAGCTGGAGATTGCCGCCAGTGAACCCAGACGGAACTTCGTATTCAGGCTCCTGACCAACCTGGGGAGACTGGTCGGCCAGAGATCCGAGGACCAAACGACCTACACGACCTTCGAAGACGGGGGCACGTCGGTGGACGACTTCAAATACACGTCGATCGAAACGAAGGACCTGGATCCGGGAACCTACACCCTTACGCTGACCGTCACAGATCTCCTCACCGGTGGAAAGGACATGAAGACGGTAGAATTCATCGTAGTCCGGGGATGAGGGGTACTGATGCGCCCGATCCCGTTACAGGATCGTTACGTTTGATTTTCTGATGCGCAGGACGGCCGGCAATCAGCCTGTACGCCTAGCTGAGTTTACAAGTGGTCGCGGCATCAGGCTCGATTCTGGCGATCTCCAGGTGCGATCAGGCGGTAGAGCGCGGGGGTTACGAACAGGACGAGAACCGTGGAAATTGCAGGGCCGCTGAGGCCGGTGTAGGACAGGCTGGTCCAGAGATCCCGCGTGGAGGGATGTCCGGTGATGAGCAGTGGCGTGAGCCCCACGACCAGGATCGCGTTGTTGACCACGATGCCGATCATGAAGACGGTGCCGAGATAGGCGCCGCGGTCGAAACTCAGATCGAAATACCAGAAAACAAGGAAAATGCCGGTCAGCCCCATGGGAACCGTCAACAGAACGACCAACGCCCGGCGGAACGATTCGAACAAGGCCGAGGTGATCAGCAATACAAGCGCGACGGCCAGACCGAGGGCGAAATTCATTTCACCGCGGTCAGCCTGATCGAAATCGGACCAGTTTGGTACGTCGATGCGGTAGCCCGGCGGTAGATCGACCGCCGCTCCCGAACCCCCCGTGGGGCGAATGGGTGATTTCGACGTTACGCACGCGCCGGTGTCTGCCCAGTTTCAGGGCGAGGCGCTCGGCGTGATTCCGCAGGTCGTCGAAATTGGGTAGTGTATCACCTGGGGATGGGCGATTCGGCAGTTGTTCTTTCCTTATTTACCATGTTAAACCTTCTTGACACACTCGATTTTCATGGTAAATTGTCAGTATGATTCCCCGACCCGCCATAATGGAGTCCATCGCAAGGACCCTTTCGCGCAGCCCCGTCGCCCTGCTTCTGGGGCCTCGGCAATGCGGCAAGACGACGTTGGCCCGCCAACTTGTGCCTTGCGAGGATCTGAACTACTTCGACCTCGAAGACCCGGCAAGTCTGGCGAGACTGGATGAGCCCATGACGGCGCTAGGTCCGCTCGAGGGCCTGGTGGTCATCGACGAGATACAGCGCCGGCAGGAGTTGTTCCCGGTCCTGCGGGTTCTGGCCGACCGGACGCCGTCGCCCGCCCGGTTCCTCATCCTGGGCAGCGCTTCTTCGGACCTCATGCGTCACGTATCGGAATCTCTGGCCGGTCGCGTGGAACGTATCATAATGCGGGGTTTCAGCCTTTCCGAGGTCGAAGCCGTTTACCACCGGAAGCACTGGCTACGCGGGGGATTTCCGAGATCGTACCTCGCCGCGTCCGAAGCGGACAGCACCGTCTGGCGCAGGGAATTCATGCAAACCGTGGTCGAACGGGACGTGCCGCAACTCGGTCTTCGTCTGCCGGCTGCGACGCTGTTGCGGTTCTGGACCATGCTGAGTCATTACCACGGCCAGGTATGGAACGCGGCCGAAACGGCTAGGTCTCTCGGCGTCGCCGAAACCACCACCCGCCGCTATCTCGACGTACTCGAAGGACTGTTCATGGTCAGGCGGTTGAATCCATGGTTTGCCAACCTGAAGAAGAGGCAGGTCAGGTCGCCCAGGATATACGTCCGGGATAGCGGCCTGCTCCACGCGCTTCTGGGCATTCGGTCAGAACGGGACCTGTTGTCCCATCCAAAGTCGGGAGCATCGTGGGAAGGATACGTCGTCGAGGAGATTCTGTCCGTCTTCGCGCCTGAAGAAGTCTATTTCTGGGCGACCCACAACGGAGCCGAACTGGACCTTCTCCTGGTCAAAGACGGTCGGAGGATCGGCGTGGAGTGCAAACGTCAGGATGCGCCGCGCATGACGCGTTCCATGCGCGTTGCGAAGGAAGATCTGGATCTGGATCATCTGTACGTCGTCTATCCCGGTTGTAAGACGTATGCAATCGACGAGAAAGTTACCGTAACGCCTCTTTCACACATTTAAAACCCCGGCCGCTCCACGTCCTCAGCCGCCGGTCCCTGCAGGTTGACGTTGTCCGCGGTGGGCCAGCGCACGGTATACTGCGCGGAGCGGTCCCGCTTGTATCCGGCGTGCCAGTAGTTGCTGGCCGCCAGCCACTCCAGCAGGTCTTCCTTCATCTTCGTCTTGATCCCCGCATACGCATCGTCGTCCCACCGGTTCCACAACTCTCCGGGATCGGTTTCCAGGTCGTATAGCTCGCCCTCTTCCTGGCCGATGTAGTAGACCATCTTGTGGGACTGGCCGCGCATCATGATCTGGTAGTTGTCCTCGCAGAAGACGTAATCCCGCGGAACGACCTTTCCATCCGGGTCGGCGTAGGGCATGAGGGAACGCCCTTCCAGGTAGGTGGGGACCGTAACGCCCGCCGCTTCGAGGATGGTGGGGCCCAGATCCATGAGGGAGACCAGGTCGCTTACGTGGTCGCCCCGGCGCCGGCGGTCCGGGTAGCGGATGATGAGCGGAATGTGGGTGATGGTGTCGTACATGAGCCACTTGTAGGCCATGGCGTGGTCGCCCAGGTTCTCGCCGTGGTCCGAACAGAAGACGACCAGCGTGTTGCCCAGGCAGCCTCTTTCCTCCAGGGCGTCCATGATTTCGCCCATCTTCTCGTCCACCGTGGTTACTTTCGCGTAATAGTGGCGGCGCATGCTATCGATGCGGTCGTCGTTCGCCAGGTACATGTTGATACCGGATTCGTGGCCGGCCGTGGAGAACATCTTCTTCAGCGCTTCATGCTGTCGCGGTTTTTCCGCCAGTTCGTTCTCCCGGGTTACCGGCCGGGGTATCTCCACTCCGTCGTACAGGCTCAAATGGCGGGGCAGCGGGTCCCAGGGTTCGTGGGGACCGGTAAAGCCGATTTCCAGGAAGAAGGGTTTGTCGCCGCGGTGGCTGCGGATCCAGTTGAGCGCCGAGTCGCCGATGAAGACGTCGCTGTGGAACCGCTCCTCCTCGTGCCACGGCACGCCCTGCAGTTTCGTCCACCAGTCGGGGTCGGTCTTGTGCCGGTCGTTGGGCCGTTCCACCCCGTGGAAGGTCATGTACCGGCCCCAGTCGTCGTCCGCGCCGCCGCCGGCCAGGTTCATGTTGGTAGGATTCTCGACGACGACCCGTTCGTGGAACCCGCCGGGCACGTCCCGGGGCGTGAAATGCATCTTGCCGATGCTGGCGCACCAGTAGCCGTTTTCCGCGAGGTCCTGCACCCAGTTGCGGTGGAGTCCCCAGGGCTGGAAACTGTAGACGCCCGTGTTATGGGGGTACATGCCGGTGAAGATGGCGGCCCGCGAGGCGACGCAGGTGGCGCCCGGGCAGTAGGCCTGCCGGAAGGAGACCCCCTCTGCGGCCAACCTGTCGTGGGCCGGGGTGGTCATATGGGGATTGTCCCAGCCGCGGATCGTATCGACGCGCTGCTGGTCGGTCATGATGAGGATGATATTCGGGCGATCCGAGGGCATCCGCGGGCTCCGTGGTGGAAATGGTCAGGGAAGAAGCGCGATTCACGAAGGACGGGCCCCGGTGTGGTCGGCCCGACCCGAACGTCGACGGACCGGGCTATGCCACACGGTCCTCCATCGCGCCGTTTTCGCCCGCTTCCGACCGGGGATGCAGCCTGTTCACCTCGGCCTTGATGATACGTTGCCCTTCGACTTCGCGCACCACGATTCTGGCATTTCTGAATGGCACTTCCTCACCGGATTCTGGCACCCGGCCGAGTTCATTGAAAATCAGGCCGCCTACGGTTTCGAATCCGTCCGGCGTGATATCGAGATCCAGGATGTCGTTCAGCGTATCGATATTGAGCCGGGCATGCACGACGTACGAGCCGTCGGGCATCGCCTCGTACATGGGGTCCTCGTCGTCGTATTCGTCCTGTATCTCGCCGACGATCTCCTCGAGCAGGTCCTCCAGGGTCACCAGCCCCGCGGTGGTCCCGTGTTCGTCGACGACGATGGCCAGATGGATCTTGTCCTGCTGGAACTCCTTCAGCAACTCGGCGGCTTTCTTGGTCTCCGGCACGACATAGGGCGGGCGGAGCAACGCGTCCAGATCCTTCTCTCCTTCCGGATCTTCGCTGAGTTGAAGCAGATCCTTGGCGTAGACGACCCCCACTATATCATCGATGGAATCGCCGTAGATCGGAATCCGCGAGTGTCCCATCTCGCGGATGAGTTCCAGCAGTTCCGGTACGGGCCTGGACCTTTCGGCGCATACCATATCCACTCTCGGGACCATCACCTCGCGCACGCTGGTGTCGTGCAATTCGATGATGCCGCTGATCATCTCCTTGTCGTCGGGTTTCAGTTCGCGGGTTTCTTCCAGCTCGAGTACCCGGTGCAGTTCGTCGTCCAACCAGTAAGGATTGCGTCCGCTGCTGAAAAGCCCCGCGCGCGCCATGCGCCGGTTGAGTAACAGCAGCGGCGTAATCAGTGGCCAGAACAGCCAGTAGCTGATGAGTACGAGTACGGCGGAGACGCGAACGGTCGGTTCGGAGTAGCGCGACACGATCAATCTCGGCAGCCATTCGATGAGCACCAGCAGCAGCCCGACGGCGAACAGTCCCGAGAAGGTCAATGTGAGTGTCGAACCGAATGATTCGGTGAGCGGCGGGGTCAGGAAAAGGGCCACCACGGAGATCACGACACCGGCCGTCGTGGTTATTTTCCCGATCAGCAAGGTAGTGAAAAGGCGTTCCTGGTTGTCCAGCCACCGGGTAACGCGGTTGGACTGTCCACCCTCGTGGGCGGCCTTAAGTTCCTGGAGCGTGGTTTTGGGCAGGCTGGAAAACGCGGATTCCGCTCCGGTCAGGAGCATGGCGTAGATGATGCACCCTGTGAGGACAAGCCATTCGACCAATAGGGGAATGTCGTCATCCACAACACTTTTCTCCCATGTGACCTTCCGGAATCCCGCTGGCGGCCGCATCCGCCGAATAGACCCGTTCCTTCTCCCGCATCACTTTGCGCTGTGAAGCGTTGTGGTGGTCATATCCGAGCAGATGCAGGCACCCATGGACCACGAGCCGATGCAACTCGTCGTCCAGGGACACATGATAACGGTCGGCCTGGTCCCGGGCCCGGTCGACGGAGATGTACACGTCGCCCAGGGTTTCCTCATCCGACCCGGGTTCGTCGTCCATTTTGAACGACAGCACGTCCGTTGCGCGATCCAGATGGCGGTACTTGTGATTCAACTGCCGGATATAGGGGTCATCGACCAGTACAACGGTCACGGCCGCATGGTCTCGGCCCTCGCCCCGAAGTACCCGGCAAGCTGCACTCCAAAGCGCCTCGCGCCGAACGTCCGGCGCGGGCAGCACGGTCTCGATATCGATATTCAAGCGTCGTCGCGGGTGGAATTACGCATTTTCACAGCGTTTGTAGGCCTTGATGATGTCCTGTACGAGCCGGTGCCTGACCACGTCCGTTTCCGTCAGGTAGACGAAGGAGATACCCCGGATGTCCGCGAGCACATCCTGCACGTGTACCAGTCCGGAAACTTTGTCCTCGGGCAAATCGATCTGGGTTATATCGCCCGTGATGATCGCCTTTGAGTTCGCTCCCAGACGGGTCAGGAACATTTTCATCTGCGCCGTCGTCGTGTTCTGGGCTTCGTCGAGTATGACGAAGGCGCTGTTCAGCGTACGGCCGCGCATGTACGCCATGGCGATGATTTCAATGGTCCCGTCCTCGATGAGGCGCCCGGCCTTGTGGTTCGGGATCATGTCGTGCAGCGCGTCGTAGAGCGGCTTCAGGTACGGGTCCACTTTTTCCCGCGGATCGCCGGGAAGAAACCCGAGACTCTCTCCCGCTTCCACGGCCGGCCGCGCCAGCACGATCCGGTCGACTTCTCCCCTGCGGAGAGCCGAGATGGCCATCGCGACGGCCAGGTAGGTCTTCCCCGTGCCAGCGGGTCCGATGGAGAATACGATATCACATTTCCGAACCTGGTCCACGTACTGCTGCTGATTGGGACTCCGCGCGTGGATCCGTTCCCTCCGGGAAAGCACTTCGATGCCTTCTCCGGCAGGCGGACCCTGGTCTTCACCGTCTTTCTTTCCCAATCGCGTTGCCCGGATTATGTCGTCCACTTCCTGTGTCCTGCCCTGCTGGACGGACTTGATCATTTCGCGCAGCACGCTGGTGATCTGCCTTACCTCTTCCGCTCTGCCCGTGATCACGACTTCTTCGCCCCGGGCCGTGATTTTCGCGTCGAATTCGCTTTCGATGGCACGCAGCCTGGAATCGTATTGGCCGTAGAGCGCGAGGGGATCGATACCCTTGGCCGATAATCGATGCGTAACCGTATTTTTCAATGATGGCATAGATTGGCAGGTCTATACATGTACGGTGCGGCTCGCCTGCCTGTTCCCATTAGCCCTGAACAGACAACGCCTTTCGCACTTGTTTCCGTAACTGAAATCTACGGGAAAAGACGGCCGGTGTCAAGCGGATTCCGCCTGCCTTGCCGGCGATGGACCACCACCTGTCTGCGGGATCGGCGTGATGCGCTGGGATCAGCCGGAATGCGTCCCGATCCCAAGGCTGGCAAGCAACCCGTCGAAATCCGTTAAGATCCCGTCTATTTCGCCTATGACCTCCGCGGCGGATGTCCGTACGCGATCCGACGTCCGCCGGTCGATCAGTCCCGCGTCGCAGGCCTGCCGCAGTTCATCTTCGTCCAGGATCCGGCTGTCGCCGTCCGGGAAGAACCACAGGTCCAGCAACTGGTCGTCGTATTCCACGCGGTCGGGTCCGATCCTGACCCGGTCGCAGAGGTGGACGTAGTGCCCCGCGAGGTTCCCGTCCGGCCCGATCATCTTCCAGAGTACGTAGGGAAGCCCTTCCTCGTAGTAGGCCAGGGTCAGCGTGCCGGAAGGTATCCGGATGTCCCCGTGGCGGTAGGCCCGGTCGGAACGGTAGGAAATGACCATGCGGTTGCCGCCGTGGTGGAGCAGGTCGCACGGGAAGGACTGGTCGGGCTTGCCGAGGTTGTGCTTGATCTCCGTAACGGTGTCGGCCATGGAGGGATTACGCGATCCGTTCAAGGACTTCCCGCATTTCCTTCACGAGGGGGCCGTTTCCGTTCTGCCTGTACCAGGTGCGGATGCGGGGGTAGATTTCTTCCATGGGGATCTTGCCCTTGTTGTCCCGCATGATCGCCTGGCACTCCTCCGGCCGAGGTCCCCAGCGGGCCAGTTCGTTCAGGCCGTCGTCCATGAAGATGAGATAGGGGATGGCCCGCGAACCGTCGGTAAGGTACCTGTCCATGATATCGAGGTTCTCGTCCCTGCGGAAGATACGGTACGCGATGGAGGGACTGCGCTCCAGCAAGCGGATGATGGGCGGGAGGCTCTGCACCACGTCGCCGCACCAGTCCTCCCCGAGGATGAGCACCTTCAGGGGCGTGGCGAAGCCGGCGAAGAAACCCGCATCCTCCGGATCCAGCGACATCTTCCGGTAATTCTCGTTGAATCTTTCGAGATTCTTCTCGCTGTTCCGCATGTAGTCTTCCCAGCTGAATCCCGCGGCGAATCGATCTTTGGAAACTACGGACATGGCAACTCCAGGCTGTTTACAGATTGAAATGAAGCGGGGTGCATATGCATCAAATGAACCACTCGGTGCGTTCCGAGGCGGGTACTCTTTTCTGCGCGGGGACCTGCGAAGGATAGCCGGTGTAGAGGAAACCAATGATTTCCTCCACCTTGGGATCGATATTCAGTAGCCTCAGTGTATCGGGATCCCGTATCAGCCCACCCGTGCTCCACTGCATGCCGATACCCTCCTCCCAGGCGGCCAGCGAGATATTGTGGATCGCGCAGCAGGTGGCGGCGTAATCCTCCCGCGCCCGGAAGTCGTCCTCGTCCTTCTTGCAGACCACGCCGATGACGACAGGCTTGGACATGATCTTGGCATACCCCTTCTCGGTGGCTTTCCGCAGTATGCCGGTATCGTCCGACTTCGTTTTCTCCCGCTGGATCCTGCAGTAGATTTCCGCCAGGGACTCCTTGGTTTTCCCCGTGACGACCAGGAAGCGCCAGGGTTCCGTCAGCTTGTGGTTCGGCGCCCACACGGCCGTTTCAAGTACCCGGGCGATCACCTCGCGGGGGACCGGCTCGGACTTGAACTCGTATATGGACCTTCTCTTGCGGATTGTGTCGAATACGGACATTGGGTCCCCGGTCCTTCGAAGTTACTTCCGGACCGAATCCTCCACCTGGATCGCCTCCACCTGGATCAGATCGCCTTCCTGCCGCGCGCCGGAGACGCCGTGGGTGCAGCTCGAGCATCCCTTCCTGCCACGGGACGAGAACTGCCGCGTGAAGGTGCGGACGACAAAGGCAGCCGCGAGTCCTACGGCTATGGCTACGACCAGGGTTTGAATATCCATGATTGCAAGATAACGGCGGAATGGTAAAATGCCAAATGGTCCAACGGGGGATTACCCGTGCCAAATGGTCCGAGGCGGGTTACCCGTACCCCAGGAGAAGTCCCCCCTGGTAGACGACGAAGGACCCCGCATAGGCCAGGGCCGTCATGTACAGGACCATGACGATGGGCCATTTCCAGCCTTTGGTCTCCCGCTTCACGATGGCGACCGTGGCCATGCACTGGCAGGCCAGGGCGAAGAAGACCATGAGGGCGACCGCGACCAGCGGCGTGTAAACCCGTTCGCCCGTTTCCGGGTCCACCTCGTTCTGCAGGGCCGACCTGAGATCGACCGAAGTCTCGTCGGCCTCCTCCACGTTGTAGATCGTGGCCATGGTGCTGACCAGCACTTCCCGGGCCACGAAGGAAGTGATCAGCCCGATGCCCACCTTCCAGTCGAACCCCAGGGGTTCGATGGCCGGTTCGATGAGTTGGCCGAGTTGGCCGGCGTAACTCTGTTGTATGCGCGACCTGGACGACATGGAGTCGAAGTCGTCGGGTTGCGGGTAGGAGGCGAGGAACCAGAGGACGACCGATATGGCGAGTATGATCTGGCCTGCTTCCGTCACGAAGACCTTCGCCCGTTCGAACATCTGCAGCAGAACCCACTTGAGAGAGGGACGCCGGTAGGGCGGCAGTTCCATGACGAAACTGGTGGAAACGGCATCCTTCATGAAAAACCGCTTGAACACCAGCGCGGCGCCGATGGCGACGACGATCCCGAATATGTACATGGCGAACAGCATGAGCCCCTGCAGGGTGAACACGCCGAGGATCGTCATGGATGGAAAGAACGCGCCGATCAGCAGGATATACACGGGCAGGCGGGCGCTGCAGCTCATCAGCGGCGCGATCATGATCGTGATGAGGCGGTCCTTCCAGTTCGAGATCGTCCGGGTCGCCATGATGCCCGGTATCGCGCAGGCGAAGGACGAAAGCAGCGGCATGACCGAATGGCCGGACAGTCCCATGCTCTTCATGAAGCGGTCCATGAGAAAGGCGACGCGGGCCATGTAGCCCGTGTCCTCGAGCAGGGCCAGGAAGAAGAATAGAAAGAGAATCTGGGGAAGAAAGACCAGCACGGCGCCGACACCCGCTATGACGCCGTCCACGAGCAGGTTGCGCAGCAGGCCTTCCGGCAGGAACTGGTAGACGAAAGCGCCCAGGGCGCCGATCCCGTCCTCGATCAACGTCATGGGCGCTTCGGCCCAGGAGAAAATGGACTGGAATACCAGCGCGAACACGATCAGGACGATGGCGGGGCCGGCGGCACGGTGTGTGAACACCCTGTCCAGCCGGACGCTCAGGCTGGCCTGGGGGTTTCGTTCTTCCCGCACGACCTTCGAATACAGTTCGTCGATCTGGTCATACCGGAGTATGGTCTCCAGCATCCGCCAGGGCACCTGCATCTCGTCCAGCCTGCCCCGCGTCTGTTCCACGATGCGTTTCAGGTCTTCCTTGCAGGAAGGGTCCTGCCGGCCTTCCATCCACGTCTGCAGCGCCTGGTCGCTTGAAGTCACACGCAGCGCTTCCGAAGTCTGCGCCACTTCGTTCAGGTTCGTATGTTCTGCGAACCAGGCCGCCGCCGGGGAGAGCGCCTCGTCGAGCAGGCCGCCCAGCAGCCGCCGCCTCGGAAACCGTTCGGCGAAGGAGACGTTGGCCCTGCCTGATTCCGAACCGGATGGCGCCGGTCCGGCATCCGCCGATGATCCGGGCGTGGCTTCTTCCGGCGATCCGGACAAACCGGGCGCGGCTTCTTCCGGCGATCCGGATGATCGCGTATTCGACCCCACCTGGTCGAACATCATCCGGCGCAGTTCGTCGATTCCCTGCTGCCGGGAGGCGATTACGGGGACGATCGGGACCTCGAGTTGATCGGAGAGCGCGTTCAGGTCGATGTGGACGCCGCTGCTGACGGCGTTGTCCATCATGTTCATGGCCACGGCGACGGGGATTCCGAGGTCGATGAGCTGGGTGACCAGGTAGAGGTTCCGGTTGAGATTCGAGGCGTCCGCCACGACCACGATGAGCCGGACGTCCAGGTCCTCGTCCGCTTCTCCGATCAGCACCTCCCGGGCGATGGAATCGTCGAGGGACTTCGGGGTAAGGCTGTACATTCCCGGCATGTCGTGCAGACGCAGCGAGCCGCCGTCAGGACCCGTTACGATGCCCGTCTTCTTTTCCACGGTCACGCCGGGATAGTTGCCGGTTTTCTGTCGGAGCCCTGTCAGTGAATTGAACACGGACGTCTTGCCGGTATTCGGATTACCGACAAGGAGCACGTCGATGACGGATTCACGGGCTGCGAATGTATCGGTTGTTTCGGTCATGTCCAGGATTTGGATCAGAATGGAACGGTGTCGGGATCGGATGTGGAAACCCGATACGTCCGGATCGGACCAATATAACGCGGTACAATTAAAAAGGGAATAAAAAGCAATCCGGGAGTTCGCGAAACTCGCCTGTCGATATGGCGATATTGGTGCGACGGTAAATGATGTGGATGTGCCCGGAGTGGCACGAATACACCCGGGTCTGGTTATCTTCATCCTGTGCGAGCAAGGTGTGGTTCTTCAGCGAATTCTCCTGGTATATCCCTCGTAGTCGATGCCGTGTTTTGCCGGGTTATATTGAACCTGCGGAATCGTCTCCATGCCAGCGAAAGGCCGGTCCAAACCAGGACCACCGCGCCGGCTGACGCCACGCCCGCTATGAGTTGGCCGAACCATCCGGCCGCTTCGCCCGTATGAATCCATCGAAGCCAGGTGCGGATCTGCCGTCCCATGTTCAGGCTGGTGAAGGGTATCCATTCGACCACCCCGGCATCCGTCGTAGATACGGTGAGGGTCGATCGGGTCAGCGGAATGCGGTTGTCCATTTCAGAAACGGTCAGCGTGGTGGTTTCCGCGCCTTCTTTCGGCAGGTTCAGCGTGATGTACGCCCATTCCGGTACCTGCTTGCGCGCCGCGTCCAGAAAGGATTCGGAAGGAGCGACCTGAAACGGTGCGGGTTCGTCCCCGGGCGTTGCCGGTTCAGACGCGGTTTGCGCTGCCCGTTGCGGCGGTTCCGTACCCGTAAGCGTGTAGACCAGGTCGCCGGCCCAACGATAGGAAATGACCACACCGCTCAGCGAGATCAGGAAGAGGGCGGGAAGGCACCAGATGCCGAAGGAATTGTGCCAGTTGAAATCCCGGCTCTTCCCCTTGATTTTGAAGTTCGGTACGAAGACAGCCTTCAAGGCCGCCATGGACCACCTGCGAGGCCACCAGATGTACAGACCCGTGACGGTCAACAGGCAGAACGCCAGGTTGCAGGCGCCTGTTACCGCGCGGCCGACCGCCCGGTTTTCGCCCTCCGCGGCGAACCAGCGGTGCCAGTACATGATTTCCCGGAGGAAATCGCGGACGGCGATATTGCCTTCGCCCAGGACATCCCCGGTATAGGGATCGACGAAGACGGTCTTCGCGCGGCCGTATCGCACGACGTACGCCTCGGCCGGATCCGGACGTATGGTAACGGAGGTTGGCTCCGCTTCGGGATCGGCGCTCCGGACCGACGTGAGCACCGCGTCCATATCCATCCGCGCGGCGCCGGGATGGGGAGGATGGACCGTGGCGTAATCCCGGTTGGCGTAATCGACGATCTGGCTTTGGAAGGTGAGCAGCACGCCGGTTACCGACATGAACAGGATGACGACGCCGGTGACGACGCCCGACGAGAGGTGGATCCAGAAGATGGTTTTTCGAATCATAATTGCCCCGCGGTTATTCGATGGAATTGACACCGAGAACCAGGGGGCTTATATTCAAATACAGGCCGGGACCGGATTGTACTCGCCTAACGTACGTATCCCCCTGGTCCAGGGACTATCGGGGAGAGCCGGCCAGCCGAACCGATAGTCCTTTTTTTATTACCCTTCAGTTCAGATTCTTTCCACCAGGACCGAACGGGCCTCCGCGCACCGAATGGACAGGTGATAGTTCCGTACGCGTATCTCGATCGGGTCACCCATCGGTGCGCGCTTGATCAATTCTACGGTCGTGCCCGGAAGCAGCCCCAGTTCCATCAGGTGCACTTCTTCCCCCGCCGTGCCCTTGATCTGCCTGATCGTTCCTTTTTCGCCAGGTTTCAGTTCATCCAGGCGAATCGTCTGCGCCGTTGTACTGGTAAAGAGTTCGGAGTGCATGGGTTATCTCGTGTCAGAGGGTCCTATGCCGGTACTAGCTACGGAACTGAAAGGTGTTATCCGAATAGGCAGGATCTCCTGTCGGTGGAATCGATCCGTTATTGTATGAATTTGACCTGACACGACGGTCTCCTTAGAACCCGCCGCCGGTCTACCGAATACCCCGTTCCTCACGCAGACTCCGATCGGATTACCAGGCATTCACCCACTTCCTCGCATACCGCGCAGGAATCGAAATCGCAGATCGAAAGCACGTTGGCGTCCCAGTAGGACTTGAGGAACGCCTTGCCGTGGGGGTCGTCCGAAAGGAGGAACTGCAGGAAGAGCAGTAACCGTTCCCCCGTCTTCGTACTGATCAGGTGCTCGATCTTGCACGCGTCGATTTCCGCCTGTTCCGCGTCGATGTGCAGTACGCCCTTGAGAAAGGCGATGAGGATCTGCCGGTGCGACCAGACCGACTGCGCCAGCCGGTTTCCCTCTTCCGACAGCAGGAGAAACCGGTTCCGGTCTTCCTCGAGATATCCCTTCTCCCGGAGCGACTTGATCATGATCGACGCGCTGCCGGGCGTGATGTGCATTTCCCGGGCGACATCCGACACGCGGGCGTATCCCTGGTCCTCGATCAACTGCTGGACCGTCATCAGGTAGTGCGCGCCGCTGTGCGTGATCTCGTTGTGCTCGAATTCTCTCCAGACATCCATAAGCCTGTTCGATTCGTTATGGCAACCATCGTGTTGCCGTCGCATAGAAATGTTTGGCTACTCAAATATGACTTCGCATTATATAACCTTCCGTTGGGGTGTCAAGAAAAAAGAAAGCGAGCAGTGTTTTTTTTCGCGGGGCGGGCGGGGCGTGTACGTACGCGCCCACCCGTGCGCGCGTTCCGTAGTTGTGTTAAAAAAGAGTTGAATGTATTTTGTATCATAGGAGTTCTATGCCCCGTAAACCACACCGGGACCTCGGCATGACGAATACGATACCTTTTGAGGAACTTTCGGACCGGCTCAAGGACGACGATTTGCCGGAGATCCTGGTTCGGGATCATCTCGACAGGATGGAGCCGGCCTATTTCGAGCGTTACGAGCCCGGGGTGATCCGTCGCCACATCGCGATGATCAGCCGGCTGGGACCGGAGAACGCCGCGGAGATCGAAGTAGAACCCCTGGGCGATTCGACGTGGCGGCTAACCGTCGTCGCTTTCGACAACCTGTCGGTAATGTCCATCCTGTCGGGACTCCTGGCGACCAGCGGATTGAGCATTCGCCGCGGGGACGTATTCACCTACGTGGACGCGGAACCGGCAATCGGTGCTCGCAAGCGGTCCCGTCGCCCTCAACGGCGGCGCCGCGTCGGTTCGGGCGCTCCGGCCGCTCCGCAGGATATCACCTCTTCATCGCTGCGGTCACAGCGAAAGATCGTAGACGTATTCCGCGTGCACGCGCCATCGGAGTCGCCGCCGGACTGGCCCGCCGTTACGCGGGAAATCAAGGACGCCATGGGCAACCTGCGGTCGAATAGCGCCGGGGCGTTGCAGAGAAGGCTCAACGAGCGCGTCGTGGATTACCTCCGTCACGAGCGGGACGCGGAGCACTCCTCCATGTTCCCGGTGCATGTGGGGATCGACAATGATACCGTGTCCGGGGCGACCCGGCTCGACATCACGGGCCAGGACACGCCGGCGTTTCTGTACGCACTTTCTACCGCCCTGGCCCTGCGCAATATAAACATTCGACGAATCGATATCGCGGCCGCCGGGATCCAGGTCCAGGATACGCTGGAGGTGACCGACCGGCGGGGATCGAAAATCACCGATCCGCGGAAACTTCAGGAACTGCGATTCGTTATCACGCTCATCAAGCAGTTCACCCACCTGCTGACCCGGGCGCCGAATCCCGCCCAGGCCCTGGAACACTTCAATCAGTTGATCGACCAGGTCCTGGCCAACGTCCAGTCCGGCCGGGCGATGGAAGAGATGTTCGACCAGTTGGAGAAGCAGGAAGTAATCAGCGCGATGGCAAAGATTTTCGGCACGAGCGATTTCCTGTGGAAGGACTTCCTCAGGATGCAATACAAGAACCTGTTCCCCGTGCTGCAGGACATCCGGGTGGTGGGTATCGTAAGGTCGCGGGAGCAGATGGAAAGCGAACTGGCCGCGCGGTTGTCCAGGGTCGGAAGTTACGCCCGCCGCAAGGAACTGTTGAACCGGTACAAGGATAAGGAGATGCTGCGGATCAGCATGCGCCAGATCCTGGAGAAAAACGAGGACATCCAGGCCTTTTCCCATGAGCTCACCACGCTGGCCGAGGTGGTCCTGGAAACGGCCTTCGATATCTGCGACCGGGAGCAGCGCCTTCAGTACGGCGCTCCGCTGTTGCCCTCCGGCGAGCCCTGCGTCTTCAGTATCTGCGCGCTGGGGAAATGCGGCGGCCGGGAACTGGGCTGGGCTTCGGATATAGAACTGATGTTCGTTTACGCGGGTCAGGGCACTACGCAAGGCCGCCAGGCCGTGTTGAATTCGGAGTACTACGAGCGTCTTGCGCGCATGATCTGCGGCACGATCGAATCCCGGAGAGAGGGCCTGTTCGAGATCGACCTCAGGTTGCGGCCCTATGGAGACAAGGGCGCGCTGGCTTCGTCCCTGGAGAAGTTCAACGCGTATTTCAATGAAAAGGGAGGCGCTTTGCCCTACGAGCGCCACGCCCTGATCAAACTGCGCGCCATCGGAGGCGATCCGGTCCTGGGCGCCGCCGTGGAAGCGGCCCGCGATGCGTTCGTGTACAACGACGCCCCGGTCGACGGCAGGTCGTGGACCCACCTTCGCGAGCGTCAGAACGACGAATTGGTCGAAACCGGCGCCATCAACGTCAAATACAGTTACGGTGGACTGATCGACATCGAATATTACGTACAGGATCTGCAGATCCTCTACGGCGCTACGAACCCCTCCGTGCGCGGTCCGACGACCCTGGAGGCCATGGACGCCCTAAACCGGGCCGGATACCTTGCAGACGAAGCGCGCAACATGCTGGAACGGGCGTACGGTTTCCTTGTCAGGCTGATCAACGCCCTACGCATGGTACGCGGAAACGCAAAAGACCTGGTCCTTCCGGACAAGTCGTCCCAGGAATTCCTGTTTCTCGCCCGTCGCCTCGGATACGAGGAGGGGAGCGGCCCGGGACCGGGCGAACAACTGCGGCAGGACATTGAACGGAACATGGAATGGGCGGCCATGGCGATGAGAACACGGTTCGTCCACAAGCTGTTCGACTGATATGCTCGACGGACGACTTTCAACAGACGTTTTCGACTGACGTTTTTGACGGAAGTTTTCGGCGGACGGGTCTGATCGTCACTTCCTGGAATGGCACAATGAATCTGCGGCAAAACAAAATGAAGGTGGCATTGGTCCTGTCGGCCTCGTTGATCCTGGCCGCGGTCCTTGCCGTCCTCATCCTGCTGGGTACCGGCTGGGGCATGAACCTGGTCCGCCAGGCCGTGTTGCGGAATGTCCAGGAACGGCTCAACGGGCAGATTACGATCGAACGGATCGAGCTTGGTTTGAAGACGCACCTGGCGGTGCGGGGCGTATCTCTAGCCCTGGCAGAAAACCAGGGCGGCACGGAAGTCATGGGAGCGGATGAAATCCGGATTGGCTTCAACGCCTGGGACGCCCTGGTCGATGATGCGCCCCTCTACAGCGTCGATATCGACGGATTCCGCATGGCCTACTTCGAAGATGCCGCGGGGAGCGGGAAGAATGCTCTGGACCTGCTGCTGGAGAGTCCGGCGCGCGGCGCGGAAGCGGCCGGGTCGCCGGAGGGCGAATCGTCCGGCCTGCCGATCGATCTGCGCGACCTGCGGATCCGGAACGGACAGTTCCGCTATTTCGACCCCGCGGATTCCACGGCGGTGAGCGCCGGGGAAGTCGGTTTCCGCGGCGCCCTGCTCCAGCCGTTCAAGGTGGATGGCGAAATAACCGCGGGGCATGTGGCTTTCAATATAGGAGGCTATGAAGACGCCGTCACGAATATGGAGGCGGCCGTTTACTTCGAAGAGGACGCCCTGACCATACACGATCTGACGATGGAATTCGCCCACGGCCCCCCGATGGCATTCCACGCGACCGGCGAGATCTCGACAGCGCGCGGGAATCCCGCCACACTGGATTTCGCCGCGAACGGACAGGTAGGCGCCATTCTGCGCGTCATAGGTTTTGAGCATACCATGACCGGGATCTTCAGCATGACCGGGTCGCTGCGAAACAGCCTTTCAAACCCGGACGTGAAGACCAGATTCATCTCGCCGGTGGTGCGATCGGAGTACGGCCCGTTCAATCTGGCCGCGGTGGACATGGCATATGGGCAGCATGTGCTCACGGTAAGCCGGTTCCGGGGTAAGCATGAGGCCGGATGGTTATCGGGAAGGGGCCTGCTCGATTTCAGCGGGGTATCAACCGGATACCGCCTGCAGATTGAGTCTCCCGGAATCGCACTCCACGCATTGCCGCCGGTCCTCGCCGACAGCGGGAGCGAACTGAAGGGAGACGTGGGTCTGGCCTTCGAAATGGAAGGAAGAGGGTTCGACGGCCCGCCTCGCCGGGCGGATCTGAACGCTTCTTCCTCCCTGGTGAGCATAAACGGCCTGCCGTTGCGGGAAGTCACGGCAATGGCCGAGTACCGCCGCGGACAGATCAGGGCCGACCTTAGGGAAGCGTCTTTCCGGGTCGACGCCGCAGGCCGGCTCGGTGCGGATGGAGAGATCCAACTGACCGGTTCGGTCGACGTGAATGACATTGGAAACCTGCCTCCTCCGCTGGACATCGCCGGGCTTCGAGGTACGGCCAGACTGGATACCTACCTGCTGGGCACGCTGCGGCGGCCGACCGTCCGCCTGGCCGGTTGGGTCAGCGATCCGGCCTATGGCGATGTCCCGCTCGGTGAGACGAAGGTCGAAGGATTCCTGGACGAAGCACGAAACCTGACGATCAATGCCGTGCTGGACAGACTGGAGGTCTATGCCAGGACAAGCCTGGCCGGCGACCCGGCCGTCACCGGTTACTTCAACCTGCATGATCTCAGACTCGGCGATTACCTCTGGGACGATCCCGGCTGGGGGCTGGATGCCATCCTTCGCATGCAGGGCGATATTTCCGGTACCGTTCAACAGCCGGTCGTTACCGGAAAGGGCACCGTACAGAACCTGGTGATCCGAAACGAAGAACTGGGCGGCACCGATCTGGACATGACGATTACCAGAGACCGCCTGGACTTCTCCATGACGCGAAACCCCGGACCCACAGTTTCGGCGGTAGGGTCCATCGAGCTGACCGGGCAATACCCCTACGATCTGCGGCTCGAACTTCTCCATACTTCGCTGTCTCCGCTCCTCTCCATACTCTCCAAGAAACCGATTGAAGGCGGCGCCGGCACGTTCAGCGGGAACATACATGCCGTGGGACTGGCCGGATATCCCGACCTGTCCACCGTAACGGTCTCCCTCGATTCGCTGGGTATCCTGATGGACGGCCGCGAACTGCATTTCGCCGCTCCCTCCACCGTGAAACTCGAGAACCAGGTCGTTACCGTGGACGAATTCAGACTGACGGGTGATTTCGGCGAGGTAACGGTCCACGGTACGGCGAGTCTGGCCGCCGAAGGCCGGGTCGACCTCGAAACCGTTCTGGAGGGCGTACGGCTGGAGTTTTTCTCGCCTTTCCTGGTGTCCGACGGTACGTTCAGCGGCGCCACGGATGGGGTGATCTCCCTGAGCGGGACCCCGTCCGTCCCCAGGATCAACGGCCTGTTTACTATTTCGGACTTGAGTTACACATTGAACGACAAAACGAACCTCCTGGGTACGGTGACCGGATCGGTGCTCTACGAAGACCGGTCGTTCAAGGTCCCCGTCCTGTCCCTGCATACCCCGCTGGGAATGTCGGAGGTCAATCTGACCTATCCCATCGATCTAAGTTGGGCGCCGGTCGATCAGCCGGAATCACCTCCGCCCGGGGACAGATACGCGGCCTCCCTGGTCATGGATAACCTGGCCGTAGCGCCGCTGAGGGAGTTCTTCGAGGTGGTGCCGGCCGATCTGGACGGTTACATCAAGGGGAGGATCGACTTAAACGGCTCGGTCCGGGACCGGAGCGATCTGGCGGGGACCGTGGCGCTGGATTCACTGAAACTGTTCGGCCTGCAAAACGAGTTTGTCAACACCCATCCGGTCAGGCTGCATTTCGACGGGACCCACTTCCATATGGATACCCTGTCCGCCGCGTTACGCAGCAAAAACCGTCCCGATGACGAGCGGGGCCGCCTTACGTTGCACGGCCGTCTGGCGTACGGCATCGGCGGGGTGGAAACGGGTGAGTCCGATTTCACCGTCCGGGGCGAGTCCATCCGTATGGACGCCGTCATGGCTATTGCGAATCTCGACCTTCCCCTGGGCGGTAACGTGAATACCCGGATCGAAGTAACCGGCCCGGCATCCGCCCAGGTCATTGACGTCCGCGTTTCCATGGATCAACTGAGATACAACGAGGCCGTCCTGGACAATGTAGCCGCCCATATCGTGCATAGTGGCGGGGAAATCGACATCCGGGACCTGCGTATCCGCGAGGAGGACGATACCATCACCGCACACGGTACCATACCCATTGACGCTGGCCGTGACGAACGGACCGGCGATGCGGCCGGTCTGGCGGATATCGCCCTGACCGTGGAAGGAGAGGACGTCGACCTGTCGTTCCTGAGTGGTATTGTCTACGATCTAGAACGTATCGAGGGAAAGGCCGACATCCGCCTGTCCATAGGTGGAACGCCTTCTGCTCCCCGGTCGGTTGGCCGGATTTCCGTGCGAAACGCGGCGCTGCGGTTCCGTGAGATCGAACCGATGTTCCGGGCCGGCGAACTCGAGTTGGAAGTCGACGGAAGCGCCTTCAAGTTAAATCCGGTTGTGTTCCGCGCGGGTGACGGCACGGTCCGCCTGTCCGGCAACATCTTGACGGACAATCTGTCCTTAGCCGAAATCGAAGCCTTTGCCGATTTCAGTCAGGCTGAAGTGGAGCGCCTCGGTTCGGCATTTCTCGTAGTCGACGGATCGCTTGCCTGGACCGGCACCCGGGAACGTTCACGGATTTACAACGTGGCCGACCCGCTCCTCGTAAGCGGAGTGGTCACGCATCCGCTTAATCTGGGTGAATTGCTGCTCGACAACGCGATCATACGTCCGCAGGACGCGCCCGAGCCATTCCTGGAAAGCATCGCGCTGGACATCGCCGTGGACGTGACCAATCTGGATGTCGAGAACAACGTCGCCCAATTGACCGTCGAAGGGGGCGTGGCCTTCGGCAATACGGCGCAGAATCCCCTGCTGACCGGAAATGCCATCGCCAGCGAAGACGGACTGATCAAGTACCTCGGCACCACCTTCGAACTGGATGCCGGCCGGATCGACCTGACCAGGCGTGTGCCGCTGGAAAGCTTCACCGCGTTGATCGAGTACCCTGTGGCACAGCTCGACCCGGTGCTTACCATTCAGGCCAGGGCACCCCGCGTGGGGGACATCTACGGGACCGATTACGAAGTGGAACTGCTCGCGTCAGGACCGGTATCGACGGTGACGCCCCAGTTACGGGCGGTGCCGTTCGACGACACCAGTCCGGCCTACTGGGCTTCCGGGCCGCTGGCCGGTCCCGAGGTCATATCCCTGTTGACTTTCGGCATGGCCGGACTCACCTCCCTGGGCACGCCGGATGCGGTGGCCGGAATGGGAGGAAGGGCCATCCTGATGGCCACCGGCGCATCGGCGGAGCGGTTTTTGAAAATCGACGAGGTCCAGATAGAGGGCGACCTTTTCTCCAGAGGAAGCGACGAGACCGGATCGCCCGCGCAGATTACCCTCAGCAAACGGATCAACCGGCGCGCCCGGGTCAGCTACACCCGTCTGTTCGAATCTTCGGAATACACGTTGCGGGTAGGATACCAGTTGACGGATTTCGTGTTCATCGAGACCTTTTCCGAACAACTGGGCGAACATCCTCAGAATGGGATAGACCTCCGAGTAAAATTCCGATTTCGTTAATCCTGTATCCATGTTTGAAGCGACAACTGGGTATCAGAAGGTCTGGCAATACATATGGTAGAAGGTATGTGGCTTACCTCGAAGACATCCGGTTCCACCCGGTGCGGGACCAATCCATACCGGATGCGGTATCTGGTTGCGGTATGGCCGTTCCTGCTCCTTTCGGTCTTTGTCGCCACTTCGGCGCTCGCCCAACAGTCTCTCATCGTCAACCGCATCCTGATCGAAGGCAACGCGGCTATCCCGGAGGACCGGATTCTCGATCTGATCGAGACCAGAACGGACGGGTTTCTGCGCAGCGGCCGGATGAACAACGCCGTATGGCGGACCGACCTCGACGCGATCGAGAGTTTCTACATGAACAGTGGATTTCTGGACTCCCGGGTCCGGTACGTTCGTGAGCGCATCGATGAGGATCGAATTGTACTCAGGGTCGTTATCGACGAGGGGCCGCGCTACACCGTGCGCTCGGTCAATCTGAACGGTTTCGGATACCTTTCGGAGTCCGAAGTCAGACAGAGCCTCTGGACGCAGGAAGGCCAGGTGTTCCACCGTCTGCTCACCGCGACGGACAGGCGCAATATCCAACGTCTTGCCGACCGCAGGGCGCTGCTCGATATGACGGTTGACTATCGAGTCGTGCAGCATCCGGAAGACCATACGGTAACCGTGAATTTCCTGGTCGTCGAAGGCCATCCGATCACGGTGGGCGACATACAGGTCCGGGGGTTGCTGAAGACCCGGCGAAACGTGGTGATCCGCGAGCTCGAGATTGAACCGGGAGAGTTGTACGACAACAGCAAGATATCATTGAGCCAGGCCAGGCTCTTCCAGACCGGGTTGTTCCGAAGCGTGCGCCTGTCACCCGTGGAAAGCGACGACGCCGCCAACGTGCGGGACCTGGTGGTGGAGGTCACCGAACTGCCCGGGGGGGAGGTGAGTTTCGGCGCCGGGTTCGCCTCGGCCGAACACTTCAGGGGCAGCTTCAGCGTCGCCTACCGTAACTTGCTGGGACAGGGGATCACCATCGGCTCCAACGGTCAGATCAGCTCGCTCTATCAGCAGGTGGAAACCGGAATCACGCAACCGTGGTTGTTCCGGACCCGGACGACGGGCATCCTGCGGGCGTTTTACCGCCGTGAGGACCGGACCAGCCACTCCGAGCGCGAAGTAGGCATGTCCGTGGCGGTCAACCGCGAACTCTCCCGCACGTACCAGAGTCAGCTGATCTATACCCTGAAGAACATCGAGGTTTCATCGCTCAGCGAGGAATTGACCGAACTGCTTCGAAGCGGTTCGGAACCGGACAGCCTCCGCACCAGGCGCGAGGGCAGTCTGACCGGGGTCGTTACCTACGACACGCGGGACGATATCCTGAACCCGACGAAGGGATTCTTCGGACAATTCCAAAGCAGCCTGGCCAGTCCGCTGCTCGGCAGTTCCACCCGCAACCGAAACTCGGTACTGACGGTTATGGCCATAGCCCGCAAATACCTGTCCATTCCCAACGCCCCGGATTTTTCCACTTCCCTGACGTTCAGCTACGTGAAGGCGCTGGACGATAACCGGGTGCCCCTCGACCGGAAACTCTTCATCGGCGGCGACCGGTCGGTCCGGGGTTTCAGGATCAACCAGATCGGCCAGCCCGATGGCGGCCTGATCGCCATCAGTTCGCAGAATGAATTGCGTATTCCATTCTCCCGGTTCACCCTGGCCGTGTTCGCGGACTGGGGCGGGATTGGAAAGACGGTGGGCACATTCGGCTTCGGTGACCTGCTTCTGGGCTACGGGGGCGGGATTCGGGTGAGTTCGCCGATCGGGCTGATACGGGGCGACGTGGGATTTCACAATCAAAGCAAGATCGACGTGCCAAATTCGAGAAAGTACGACCGGACCTTCTTCTACTTCGGCCTCGGCCAGGCGTTTTGATATTGACAAAGCGGCGGCGCCGTTCCATCCTGCCTTCATATTAACTGCGCGATTTCGTTCGCCGATTCATGACGAAAAAACAAGCATGTTCACCAAGTCCAGACTGCATACTTTCACATACTACAACGAGTTTGCCCGCGCGGATCGATGGCGCGATGACTTTGACGAGTTAAAGGCCGGCGGATTTCAATTCGTAGTCCTGAAAAGCGGATTCGAACTTAGAAACCAGCTGACCTCGGAAGACCATCAGAACCGGATGAAAGAAATGATCGCCGCCGCGGAAGACGCGGGAATCCGGTCGATCCTGCACCTCGGCAATCCAAAGACCCTGTACCTGTTGCCCGACGTCCGGGCGTGGCGCCTTGACTATGTGAAACGGGTGTCGGAAGTGTTCGGGCCCTGCAAGGGATTGTACGCGCTGCTACTGGAGGACGGGCCTACGGGAGGCAGCGAGTACCCCGAGGACCGCTGGCAACCCGTGATGGAGTCCGTCGAAGGCCGTCTGTCTACGATGAACCTGACGGAAGCAGGATATCGTCATGGACGCCGGACCTGGCAGATGGAACAGTATGTTTCGTTCACGGCGGAGGTGGCCAAGACCGTGAAGAAGGTGCGATCGAGCCTGAAGACGACGATGAGTTTCCATCTTGACGCTCTCCTGCCCTCCTATACGCTGGTCCACTTTCAGCATACTGCCCGCGCTCTTGACTTCGTCATCATCGATCCCGGTCCCTTGACGAATCGTTCTGCGTCGGATGCGGAAATGGGTCACGCAATCCGCTGGGCCGCGCGCATGTCCGGGACGTTGACAGGCAGGGACGTCTGGATGGTCGTCGGTTCGCAGGTGGCGCGGAGCAGGTATCATGCCACGCGCAGGGAACTGCGCGATTGGACGGACGCGGCCTACACGCCGGGCGTATCGGCTGTTGGCTGGCAGAACTGGGACGATACCGCGTGGTGGGAAGACCGCGCCATACGAGGCAGGCCCCTGTCGGAATCGAATCCCGAGCAGTGGGCGACGATTGCGGCGCTGAGTCGATCGATGGCGGAGAAGGAACGCACGAATGCGCCGTCCACGGGATGCAGATGCCTGCTTTCCTACGATTCCTTCGCAAGCCGCGTGCCCTGGCTGGACGTGATGACGCCCCATAGAATCCTTGAAGAAAGTACGGGGCGAGAGGTGGGGTTCGCGTCCGATCACCAGATATCGGACGGAGACAGACTCTCCGGGTGCGAATTGCTCTGCTGCACCCCCTGTCCAACGGTGAAAGACGCGGTCGTCGAGCGGATGATTCGCTACATGCGGTCAGGCGGGTGGATCGTGGGTGCGGCCGACGATTTCCGCCTGGACGAGGGGATGCGTCACAGCGACGCGCGAGAACGCGTGTTCGGCATTCAGCGGGAATCCGTCCTCAACGATCCGGACCGGATCCTGCTGACCGCCGGATGGCCCCAACTGCCCGAGGGCGCTGCGCTCGACGCGCACCGGTGGCGTGTCTGCGCGGCGGAATTCGACGAAGACGCGCGCGTCATCGGAAGGTGGGGAGACGGGTCGGCCGCAGTGATCCTGAAACCGCACAAAGACGGCGGCGCATTGTACGTGGGCACCGAACCGTACCTGTCGGCGGATAGGGAACGCAACGGTCAATGGCACAGATTCCTGCGGGCCGTCCTCAACCGGGAAGTGCTCAAGCGCTTGTCCCGGTCTTAGCGTACCGGGCCGTCCGGCCCCGAGTGTGCGGCAACTGCGGAAGATCATTCAAGATTGGCGTGGCGGTCGAACATGTCGCTTTCGGTTTCGTCGAGCCGCGCCATGAGCAGCATGACGCTCGCATCGAGCATCACACCGAGGCTCTGTTCGAACAGCGTGCCCATCGGCTGGCGCGATCGGAGTTCCCGGTCGCCCGACACTTTCGTAGATTTCGGCGTAGGCGCGGGTATGACGACGACGATGTCCGCAATCCGGGCGACGGGAGACGCGGGGGACGCGGTCGCTAACGCAACGCGCGCGCCGGCCTCGGCGGCTTTACCGGCATAGTGGACCAGCCGTTCCGTCACGCCCGATCCCGATCCGATCAGCAGCAGATCTCCCGGCCCGACCGCCGGCGTGGTTGTTTCGCCCACCACGTGGACGGGCAGACCGAGTTGAGCCAGCCGCATGGCGAAGCTCCTCATGACCAGTCCGGAACGTCCCGCGCCTGCGACGAAGACCCGTTGGGCCCCAGTGACTTCCCGTACCAGTGCTTCGACCTCTTCGCAGGAGACCTGGTTCAGCGTCCGCCGCATCTCGTCGAGGATGGTCCGCCGTATGTCGTCAAATGAGGATGGGGCTGTCTCGTTATCCATCGGCTTGATGCATGGCCTCCCTGATCCGTCGGACCGCTCCGCCGGGATCGGCGTTTCCGGTAACGTAACCTCCCACGACCACGATATCCGGCTCATAGGGAACCAGGCGCTCGATCATCCGGGGATTCAGTCCGCCCGCGACGGCCCGTCCCGCTCGTTCAACAACCGCGCCGACCCGGCCTAAACCTTCCAGGGTCCGCTCCGAATCGCTCTGCCCCTGGTTGTCAAAAGCCGTGTGCACACAGATGTAGTCCAGCCCGGACAGATCCAGTTCACGGGCCAGGACGATGGCCTCGTCCACTTCGCGCGCGGCGATCAGGTCGGCCATGATCCGGCCGCCGGACCGCTTCGCCCGCTCACAGGCTTCTCGAAGCGTAGCCTGGTGGGCCGTCCCAAGCACGGTAACGATGTCCGCGCCCGCGTCGAACGCGAGGCCCGCTTCCATGGCGCCGGCATCCACGATCTTGAGATCCGCCAGCAGCTTCCTGTCGGGATATTCCCGCTTGATCTCGGAGATGATGTCGATCCCGTAACGGATCAGCAGGGGGGTTCCGAGCTCGATAATGTCCACGTGGACGGCGGTCTGCTCCAACAGGCGGCGAACCGCCCCCGCGTGAGGTTTGTCCAGGGCGAGTTGGAGCAGCATGATGGCCGGGCTCGCTTGGAGGAGGCGGACTTCGCACCCTGTCCGCCTGACCTGATTTATTCCGGGTGGTCGCCGATACAGACCCGGAGCAGGTTAGGGTGTCCCGGTATATCCTTCGTACCGGCGCCGTAACCGATTTTTCTCAATACCATCTTTGGCGGAACACCGTGCCCGTCGGCCGTGGCTTTAAGAAACGCGGCGCCGGTCGGAGTGACCAACTCACCCTCGATACCGGTGTGGTAAACTGGCATGTCCCGCATCAGTTCCAGCGCGCCCGGGGCGGGGACCGGCATCCGGCCGTGCGCACAATGGATAAAGCCCCTTCCCATCGGCAGCGCCGAGGCGTACACCATTTCTATGTCGAGCAGGGCCAGGCCTATGCATGCGCCCACGATGTCGACGATGGCATCGACCCCGCTGACTTCGTGCAGGTGGACCTCCCGTTTCGAAATGCCGTGTACCTTGCTTTCCGCCGTCGCCAGATGATCGAATACCTGGATCGCCCGCCGCCTGACAGCTCCGTCAATCGTGCTGCCTTCGATTATGGAAGTCAGATCTTCGAGGTGCCTTGCTTCTCCGTGGTCGTGGTAAGGCCCGTCCTCGCCGGGTCCCTCGATGATTTCACGACCCTCCGCGGTCTGGACTATGACGTCGACCTTGGTCCCGGCGATGTATTGCCGGGTCACTGTTTTCCGGGTGAGCCGATAACCATCGAGAGGAAGTTTTTGCAGTTCGCCGCTCAACGCGTCGAAATCCAGGCCGGCGTCCACCAGTGCGCCCAGGATCATATCGCCGCTGATTCCGGAGAAACAGTCGAAGTACGCTATGGCCATGCATCCGCCCCATACATAAATGACCGGACGATCTGAGTTAATCGCCCGGCCATTGGATAAGATCGAAGAGGTTGGTCCGGTTATTTGCGGGAGTCGCCGTCGGCGTTCGCTTCACCGCCCGTTTCCCCGGCGTCGCCCGCTTCACCCTCGTCCGCGCCGCCGTCGGCATTCGCTTCACCGCCGGCGTTCCCGGCGTCGCCCATGCCACCCTCGTCCGCGCCGCCGTCGGCATTCGCTTCACCGCCCGTTTCCCCGGTGTCGCCCTCGTCACCCGCGTCCGCGCCGCCGTCGGCATTCGCTTCACCGCCGGCGTTCCCGGCGTCGCCCATGCCACCCGCGTCCGCGCCGCCGTCGGCATTCGCTTCACCGCCGGCGTTCCCGGCGTCGCCATCATCGCCGGCCCCTTCGGTCATTTCCCCTTCGGTCATTTCCTCTTCGGTCATTTCGGCTTCTTTCAA
>MKWU01002031.1_pt1 | contig 32150 bp, 32 predicted proteins | sample 809101 | NCBI WGS metagenome assembly MKWU01 (sample SAMN05860141, study PRJNA318959) | sponge metagenome | host: Aplysina aerophoba | place: Slovenia: Piran, Adriatic Sea, Gulf of Piran | collected 2013-05-07
GCGCACCGAAGCAGCCTTGGCCCCGCTGGTGCAGGGACGGGCGGACGAGCAAGAGGTTTTCCTCAGCCGTCACCGCCGCCCCTACACCCGCTTCGGAGTCTATCGGCTGGTGGAGCGTTGCGCGACGCAGGTGCCGGCGCTGCAAGGCCGCAAGATCACGCCGCATGTGGTGCGCCACACGAGCGCTTGCCATCTGTTGCAGGCCGGGGTGGATCTGAACACCATTCGCGCCTGGCTGGGGCATGTCAGCCTGAACACGACGAACATCTACGCGGAGATCGATCTTGAGACCAAGGCCGGGGCGATGGAGCTATGCGATGTGGCGGAGGGCCAGGGCGAACGGCCGTGGAAAGAGGGTGAGGGAGTGATGGCCTTCCTGAAGACCCTCTGAGCGCAGAATATTATGTTGCGTCAAATGCGGTCATCCAGTTGCAGGGAATATACTTTCTCATTGTCCGCAACATCTCTCGCTACGCAACATATGCTCCTGCACTGACGGCGCCTCGTTGAGCGGGTCGGTTCTCGTTCGAGCGATCAGGGTGATCGCTGATTGCGGGAACAAGCCCTGCGGAAAATAGATGTCGACGGTCGGGCACGTCTCGAGTCCCGAATACCGCACATTTCCCACGACCCCGACAACCACCATTGGCCAGTCGCCAAGTGCTTCGCCGAAACTCATCCGCCTCCCCAGCGGGTCCCGCCCCTTCCAGTAACGCCCTCGCGAAAGAGTCGCTGACCAGGAAGCTGCAAGCGGCTCCACGCTGTTCATTCCGTGCCTCGAAAGCCCGGCCAGCCACGATGGGGATCTGCAAGGTGGCAAGATACCCCGGGCTCACGACGCGTATGCCGTACTTCGGCTCGTTGGCCTCGTTCGCGGGCACGTGCCCTTCGATGGTGCCCTGCCCATCGGAGAGATAGCTGCTCTCTCGCATCGGAATGCCGTGCACGACAGCCGCGTCGCTGATCGATGGGAGCGACCGAACCTGCCGAAGGACGTCGCTCGCGAAAACTGCGTTTTGATCCCAGTCGAACTCGTCAGTTGGCAGCGAGATGGTCATGTTGCCGGCGAACAGTTCGCCACATCCTCACGGCTCCGAAGGCAGACACGGAGGGAATGGTCGTTCACTGTATGGCGAACGGTGCGAGTGCAGGCATTCCAACTGTGGCCGACCAGCAATGAAATGACTCGGATCCCAGTGAAGCTGAATGAAGCACTGCTGAAGAGCCCTCCATAACGCAGGGCTTAGTGAGGGTCTGTTCTTGGGGCCGCGTGAGAATCGTCTAAGTGCACTTTCGACTGAGTCTCCCGCCCCTCGGACTTGGGGCATGCGTGCTAGTCGCGCTCCTCTCCAATCAGCGCGACTAGCCCATCGAAGAGGGCTCTACACCAGCTGATGTAGCCGTGCCCACCGTTAAACTCCTGATAGGTAATGGAATACCCCTTCTCCGTCAGAACATCGCGGAAGCGACGGTTTGTGGCGAGTTGGGAGTCAGCCTTCTCCATCGCACCGACTGCAACAAAGAAGCGGAGCGATTTCCTAGGCGCCTCCTCGAATTGCCGGGTCAACCATCCTGGTTCCTCCTGATTGCCCCACTCCCACCAGTACGATCCGGACATTGACAAGACGTTCCCGAAGACATCCGGATGCTGGAAACCAGCGAAACTCGCGGCGAATCCACCCAGGCTGGATCCCGCGATGACGATGTCGGCCGGATCCCCGCTGGCACTATGGTTCTTCGCCGCCCACGGCACGAGCTCCGTCGCAAGGAACGTAGCGAACATTGGCGACGGCAACTCTCTTGAACGGACCGTGTTGCCGACTAGAATCGCCAGCGTCGGCGGTATCTGCTTCGTTGCGATCAGGAAGTCGAGGATTGCAACTGCGGGAGCGCTCGAATGCGTGTACGCCCCGCCATCCAGGAGCACGAGTAGTGGATACTGCGGGGTTGTCGGATCAAGCCGAGCTGGAGTATAGGTCCACAATGCACGCTCGTTGCCGAGCACGCTACTCCGAAAGTTTGTCCGCGCCAAATTGCCTCGTGCCATGCCGGGGCCTAGGACCCTCCACGGCTCGGACGGAGCGTCAGGCAGTTCGACGTACGACGAATAGCTTCCCGATAATCCCAGGAATCGGCGAGTGTTCAGAGGGTCTTGCTTGAAGTCCATCGAAACCCGCGCCGGATCGAGAAGAGGCAACATGCTGTCGTTTGGTGCGAAGGCATAGGTGAATCGCGCGTCGTTCCGGATTGCGAAGCTTAGATACCAAACGTCCGATCCATCGACGCGGAACATTTGGTTCTTGGCCGGTTCGGCTCCATTCATCGCACCACCGACAACAGCCACATTCCGGGTGTCCTCAAGTGCCCTCCACAGAAACGTCACCAGCGAATGGCGCTGTTGGTCAGGAACGTTCTCGATCAACGGAGTTCCATTTGCTTCCATCTCCTCCCAAAACCGTGCGGTCGCTGAGCGCTCCCCGGCCTCGATGGACCGCTCGAGTAGTCTTATTCGCGGGCTGGCCTGACGACCGGCAGGACGAAAGGCAAAATTGGGTTGCATCGAGGGCGGATTCGAGTCACCGCTAGGGATTCGCAGACTAAGGTCGCAACTTGCAAGTAGCACGCACACAACGGTGGGTGCCAGACCTGCAAACCAGCTGTTGATGCTCCTGCTACAGGGGCTTTCCATCCGCACGCTGATCGTAACAGCGCCGGTTCCAACCTAACGGTTCCCAGTACTTGAGGAGTGTGGAACTACGGGCCGTGTCCCAGCGGTGGTCGCTGTAGCCGTTCTTTACCGTGACGCTCGCCGGAAAGCGGCGGCGCCAGGGGTTCACGCCCGCGTCCAGAGGAGACTGACTCGTAGCCAGTGGCTGCCGGTGCAGATTCCTGCAGGAGTTGCGGGTGCCCTACCAAGCCGCCCGCAAGTGCACGATCCCGGGGGCGCTGGTCGGGACAGGTCGTGCTCGCAATGCTGCGATGCCACGTGCGCTCCAACGCGATCGCGAGCACACACTTCCAGGCTCGCTGTACGTGGCAGCCGCGTCCGGGTCAGTGTGCCGCTTGGCTGTGCGGGTAGGCTTCGCAGCTGTTTGGCAACCCTCTTTGAGGGGCCTGAGCCCCGGTGCCCCGCCTTTCGTCGTAGGCCTTGCGGCAGGATCGTGTTCAGGATCTGTGGCACATTTGGGACATGCGAGAACTGCTCTGTGAGACGTGTGAACGCGCAGTGCGATTCCTCGAGTCGCTCCCCACCCGCCGGGTTGCCGCATTCCGCGATGCGGGCGAACTTGCACAGGCTCTGGACGGGGAACTGCCCCCCTCGGGGCTGCCCGCCTCTGAGGTCATCGCTCGGCTCGACGAAATCGGCTCACAGGGTACGGTCGCGAGCGCAGGCCCGCGCTACTTCGGGTTCGTCGTCGGCGGTGCCTTGCCCGCACCACTGGCTGCGAACTGGCTCGCCGCGGCGTGGGACCAAAACGCATTCAGCGAGGTGAGTTCGCCGATCGGTGCCGCGCTTGAGCGCGTCGCGATGAGGTGGACCCTCCAAATCCTCGACCTGCCGGCGGATGCGGGGGTCGCGCTTGTCACTGGAGCGACGATGGCCAATTTCACCGCGCTTGGAGCGGCCCGCCCCCCACCCGCTCGCCGCGCCGGCGGGGGGGGGCGGCGCGTGTGTCGGGGGGGCGAGGAGCCCCATTCTCGCGGCGCGGGGCGCCCCCCGCCGCAACGTGCTGCTCGCGCACGGTCACGACGTCGACCGGCACGGGGTCCAGGCAGCGCGGGAGATCACCGTCGTGGTGGGCGAACAGGCCCATGTCAGTATCTTCAAATCGCTCGGCATGCTCGGGCTCGGACGTGACCGGGTGATCCGGGTACCGGCCGACGATCAGGGCCGCATGCGTGCAACCGCTCTCCCTGTCCTGAACGGACCCGCGATCGTCTGTGCTCAGGCCGGAAACGTGAACACCGGCGCGTTCGATCCGGTGGATGCGATCTGCGACGCTGTGCGGGCCGACGACGTCTGGGTCCACGTCGATGGGGCCTTCGGCCTGTGGGCGAGAGCATCGAGCCAGTTCGCCGGGTTATCGAACGGCCTCGAACGCGCCGATTCGTGGGCTACAGATGCACACAAATGGCTCAATGTTCCGTACGACAGCGGGCTTGCCATCGTGCGTGATGCCAATTCATTGCGTGGTGTGATGTCGATGGAGGCGGCCTATCTCCCAGACCGGACGAGTCGAGATCCATTCGAGTTCACGCCGGAGTCAAGTCGCCGCATTCGGGGAGTGGAGATCTGGGCGGCGATTGCATCGCTTGGCCTCGAGGGCATCCGGCTACTGGTGGAGCGCAACTGCCGTCAGGCCCGGCGTTTCGCCGATGGCTTGCGCGACGCTGGTAATGAGGTCTTGAACGAGGTGGTACTCAATCAGGTGCTTGTCGAGTTCGGCGACGATCGGACCACCGCAGACGTGATCCGAGGCGTGCAGCGCGATGGGACCTGCTGGTGCGGAGAAACGAACTGGGGCGGACGGACCGCAATGCGTATCAGCGTCTCGTCCTGGGCGACCACCGACGAGGACGTCGAGCGGAGCCTTGCGGCGATTCTCCGTATTGCCGATGATGTCCGCGCTCAACCCCGCCTGGGCGGATAACATCTTCTACTTCGTACCACGCGAACTCGCTGTGCACGCCTTCCTGCGCGCCACACGCCATCCTGGTAGGAACGAGAGGTGGCAGGGTTCAAGCTGGGATTCTCGCCGGTGCTCCTCTTGCCAGTCTGACGCACGAGCCCAGGGTGTTGGCGTGAGCCAAGTCAGCGTGTCCATGCACGTACGGATCTCGTACAGGAACAGGTGTTCTGCCACGCCAGCAGTATGGGAGTGGGCTCTTCCTCGGAACTGGCTGGTCACCCCGTCACCCGATCGTTGTCGACACGCAGAGGCGTGGCAGCGATGTGCCGCGAGCGTATGATGGAGGGATTCGGGCGCAGGGGGCTCCTTGCCGTCCGCCTCTTATGAGCCTCGTTACGTTCACGCGCAATGCTGTCTCGAATTTCAAGAGCACAGCGGCCGTAGCGCCAAGCTCCCGTCACCTAGCGCACGCCATGGTCGAGCCGTTGCGGCGCCAAGGGCCTCGTGTTGTCGTCGAGTTCGGTCCCGGGACCGGCGTGATGACGCGGAGGCTATTGCGGATGATGCCGCCCGACGGTGTCCTGCTGGCATTCGAGATCAGTCCGCTCTTCGTGGACTACTTGCGGACCAATATCGACGACAAACGCTTGCATATCGTTGCCGCCCGCGCCGAAACGGCTGCTGCTGAACTGGACCGCAGGGGCATCGACACGGTCAATGGGGTCGTCTCTTCCTTGGGGATTGGGTTTCTGGACGAAGAGGCGGTCGGCGCGATCTTCCAGCCCTTGCTGCCGAGGTTCAGCGAGGAGGGCACTCTGACCCAGTTCCAGTACGTCCACCGCATCCGGATGGCCGGACGGCGCCTCGAGTACTTTGATGCGGGTGACATGCTCCGGCGGTATTTCGAATCCGTCGAATCGAACTGCGTGTGGCGCAACTTGCCTCCAGCGAACGTAATCACCTGCAGGGGCGCACGCAACGGTGGTGCGCCTTGAGAGGGAGAATGAGTCCCGGGGTTTCCGGGCGATCCCGATGTGAGCCGATGAGGTGCTGGCATGGACCTAAACGCCCTTGACGTCGTCCTCGGAACCGTCTTGCTTCTCTCCGTGATCCTGGCGGTACGCAACGGGATCACGAAGGAACTCTTCCGAATCGCTTCGCTCGTCGTCGGTGTTGTCATGGCGATGTGGGGTCACGGCCTCCTGGCGAATGAACTGCAACCCTGGATCCGGAATCCGCGGATCGCGGCCACCGTCGCGTTCGCTCTGGTTTTTGTCGGTTGCATAATCCTCGGCATGCTGATCGCACGCACGCTCGTCAGTGTGTGGAGCTTCACCGGCCTGCGGTGGCTGGACATGTCCCTTGGAGGTATGTTCGGAATGTTGCGGGGGCTATTGGTTTGCGCTGTCTTGTTACTCGGGCTTATCGCCTTCCAGCCTCTAGGGAACACCAAGGGCATCGTCGCTGGATCGACGCTCGCGCCGTGGATCGTGAGCCTCGCTCGCACAGTGGTAGCGATTGCTCCGCAGGGCCTGCGAGCCGCCTTCAAACGGGGCATCGCAGCTGTTGAGGATCAGAAGTCGATAGATCGAGAGGATCCGTCCGAGACCAACAGGTCCAAGGGGGGAGACGGAAATGCCGATGGCGAGTTCAGCTTGAGAAATCGACCGCCGAGTCGTCCTCTCGAAGAAGGGTTCCCGTCTTCGGAGCAGGCGGCGTTGCGTGCTTCGATCCTCGGTGATGACACCTGGCCGGAACGATTCGGACCGCGTGCCGCGAAACCGCCGCTGCCTCGAGCACGTCTGTCGAACTAGCATGAGAGTCCTGGCTACGGCCTTCGCGCTGCTGATGGCGCTGTCCCAATCGGCTGCTCAGACGGGGGAACCGCAACCCGTCGTGGAGGAGCCGACGTTCTCGACGGATGTGAGAGTCGTGAACGTGGTGGCAACTGTCAAGGACCGTAGCGGCCGATTGGTCAGCACGTTAGGCAAGGAGGATTTCATTCTGTCGGAAGACGGCGTCCGCCAGGAGATCCGCTACTTCGCGCATCAAACAGACCTGCCGCTGACGATCGGGCTGTTGATCGACACCAGTGGCAGTCAGCAAGCGCTGATCCCGGACGAGCGCCGCGCAGGGTCGCACTTCTTTCGATCCGTCCTGCGTCCGGAAAAGGACCTGGCGTTCCTGATGAGCTTTGACCGCAACGTGGAATTGCTGCAAGACTACACCAGCTCGCAGCGGCTGCTCGAGCGGGGGCTGGACGAGCTGCAGGTGGAAGTACCAACTGGTGGATTCCACCCGAATCCTACCGGCAACAAGAAGCAAACCAGCACCGCCCTGCATGACGCGCTGTATCTCGCCGCGGACGAATTGTTCCGGAACCAGGTCGGGCGCAAGGCGGTCGTAGTGATCTCGGACGGATTCGATGTCGGGAGCAAGGTAAAACTCAAGGCTGCGATCGAGGCCGCTCAGCGCAGCGATGTCGTCGTGTACACGATCCAGTACATCGACCGGCAATTCACCCGGGGTAGCCAGGTGTTCTACCACGGATCGGGGACCGGGACGCTGAAGAAGATGGCCACTGAGACGGGTGGCAGCTTCTTCACCGTTTCCCGCAACATGCGGCTCGCGACGATCTTTCAGCAGATCGAGGATGAGATGCGCAGCCAATACAGCATCGGGTATTCGCCCGAGGAGGAGCCTGGCCAGACCGGGTTCCGCAAGATCACGTTGAAGAGTCCGCGCAAGGATGTCAGGATCCAGGCGCGCGCGGGCTACTACCCGGACGCGATCTGATTGGTTGCCGAGCCGAATGTATCAGGAGCCAGGTTTCGGCGATGCGCCAGGCGCGGCTCCGTCCGGGTCAAAGCCCCGCCCTGCATGCCGGAAGAAGACATCTTCCAGGCTCGGCCTGGAAACTTTGACGGAACCGACTTCCGGCCCGAACCGTTCCATGAGGCGCACCGCCCATTGCGATCCTTCGGAGCGAGCGAAGCGGATCTCGCTGCCATCGAGCCACGGGTCGCTCACCGCGAATTCATCGGCGAGAGCTGCCGCGATCTCGGCCGGCCGGTCGACCTCGAGCGTCACAACCTCCCCGCCTATTTCGGCCTTGAGTTCAGCCGGAGTGCCTGTCCGGATCAGCCTGCCAAGATCCAGAATCGCAAGCTGATCGCAGTAGTCGGCTTCGTCTAGAGAGTGCGTGGTCAACAGGACGGTGACGCCTTCGGACTGCCGCAGTTCCCTCAGATATCCCCAGAACGCCCTTCGAGCGACGGGGTCGACGCCCGTATTGGGTTCGTCCAAGAGCAGGAGGCGCGGGCCGTGCAAGACCCCCTTCGCGAGATCTGCCCGGCGACGCAGGCCTCCCGAAAGCGTACCGACCCGATCCTTGCGCCGGTCGCCTAGGCCGACTCGTGCCAGGACCTCGTCGATCCGGCTCGTCAACCCCGCCCCTCGCATCCCGTGCAGATGGCCGTGATGCACGAGGTTTTCCTCGACAGAGAGCAGGCGGTCCAGGCTTTGTGACTGGAACACGACGCCGACGTGCCGCCGAGCCTCTAGCGCTCTCTCGGCCACGTCGATCCCGAAGAGCTCGGCGCTTCCGCTGTCCGGCATCAAGAGCGTGGAGAGGATACGGAAGAGAGTGGTCTTGCCGCTGCCGTTCGGTCCGAGCAGACCGAAAATAGCCCCTTGGGCCACGCTAAAGCTGACGTGATCCAGGGCCGGCGGGCTGTCGGCGGAAGGCTTCCCGTAGGCGAAGCTGCACTCGGACACTTCCACTGCCGGTAGTGCGGACATCAAGACACGGTCTCGATTCGACGTTAGCACAGCAGCCCCAACGCCGATTCGGCCCGGCCCCGGCCAAGCCGCCTGGGGCCGGGACCTTCCGGTCAGGCCCCGTCTTGAAGCGACTGCAGGATTCCGTTGATGTAGCCGAAGCCGTAGGCGAACCCCTGCCTTCCGTTGGGATCGTCCGCGTGCCTCGGCATGTGGTCAGGCATCAGCATATAGGGATAGTCGACTTCCCAAAGGGTCCTGGCGACCTCCACCATGTTCATGTCGCCTTCGTCTGGATAGACTTCCTGGAAGCTGTCACGCTTACCTCGGATGTTGCGGAAGTGGATGTTGAAGATCTTTTTCTGCCCCCCGATGCGGCGGATCACGTCGTGGATCTCCCTTGCTGGATCCTGTAGCATCTCGGCGGTTGTCCCGAGGCAGAGGTTGAAGCCGTGATAGGGGCTTTCCTGGATGCTCATGAACCGGTACAGTCCCTCGGGCGTGCCCAGGACTCTCGAGACTCCTTGATAGCCATCCGGGGGCACGCCCGGGTCGTGCGGGTGGCAGGCTGCCCGCACCTTGTACTCGTTCGCAACCGGGATCACCCGGTCGAGGAAGTACGTGATGCGCTCCCAGGCAGTGTCGGCGTCCACGCGCCCGGCCCGTGTTTCCACTGGATCGGGCCGTGCCTCGTCCAGCCGCCAAGTCGGGTATTGCGATCCGCCCCGGCCCGGCGTCGGCTCGGTGCGCAGCACTCCCAATATGCTCATGTTGTACTTGAACGCCGGGATGCCTGTTTCCGCGCAGCCGTGGATCATCTTGTGGATATCCTCGATGTCGCGGTCGCGCTCGGGAGACTGCCCAAGCATAATCGCGCCGCGCTCTTCGCGGTCGATGTGCGATGAAGCGAGGAAGGGAAGCGCGACCATGTCGAGCGCTACACCGTGCGATTCGCACAGCTCACGGGTCTTTTCCAGATCCTCCTTGAGCCAGTAGCCCCGATCCCCTGGATGCGGAGGGTACCCGCAGCAGTGGTTGACGCCGTGTCTCTTCAGGAACTGGAGAATCTCCACGTTCGTAGGACTTCGTTGCGCCCCTGCATGCATCCTGATTGGCGGGCGCTCAGTCGCGGGTGAGACCGATTGCTGCATACATGCAGCTCCGGCGGCGCCCAGGGTGGCGGTCGTGACGAAGGTTCTCCTGATCATGGTGCTAGCGTCTCTCTGTGGTGGTTCATTGTAGCCGTGAGGCATTGCGAACGGCTATCGCCCGGGAGGGGCCGGCTGGGGGGCGACAATAGAGAAGATGACCCTAGTCATCGACAATTACGATTCGTTCACCTTCAACTTGGTGCAGTTTCTCGGCGAACTCGGCGCGTCGATAACGGTCAGGCGCAACGACGAGGTGAGCGTGGAGGAGATCGCCGCCATGGGGCCTGACCGGATTGTGATTTCGCCGGGGCCCTGCACGCCGAGCGAGGCGGGTATCTCGGTCGAGCTCGTCAAGGCAATGGCTGGCCGGGTCCCGATTCTGGGAGTTTGCCTTGGTCACCAGTCGATCGGGCAGGCCTTCGGTGGCAGGGTGGTCCGCGCTCCCTACCTCATGCATGGCAAGACCAGTGCCGTCCGGCACGACGGTCGGACGGTGTTCGAGGGCCTGGAGCAGGGTTTCGTTGCGACCAGATACCACTCGCTGATTGTCGAGCGGGAATCGATTCCGGCAAAGCTGGAAGTTTCGGCCTGGACGGATGACGGCATCGTCATGGGTCTCCGGCACCGGGAACTGCCGGTGGAGGGAGTGCAGTTCCACCCCGAGTCGATCCTCACCGAGCCGGGCAAGCGCCTGCTTGGAAACTTCCTCCGGCGCTGAACTTCCCCGCAGGCGAGCGCTAGGCTTGACAGAGCCGACTCCACTCGAGCCACCGATGACGGAATCGACGCAAGATCCTCCGCTGCTGGATTTTCGCAACATCACCGTCTATCGTGGCGATACCCTGGCGCTTGACGATATTTCGCTGACGATCCCGTGCGGCCAGCATCTGGCGATCATCGGCCCGAACGGTTCCGGCAAGTCCACTCTGATCCGGACGATGATGCGCTACGACCATCCTGTCCGGCGCTTCGGCCCGGTCATGAAGCTCTTCGGCCGTTCGAACTGGCACGTCCACGACATGCGCAAGCTCGTTGCGATCGTCTCGAACGAAATGGTCCAGGCTTGCTCCAAAAGCGCTTCCGGGCGAAGCGTGGTGCTGTCGGGATTCTATTCCAGCTTCGAGCTGTGGCCGCAGCACCCGGTTACCGACGCAATGGAGGCGCGGGGCGCGGAAGTGCTGCGCCTGATGAGTGCCGAGCACCTCCGAGACAAGCCGGTGAACGCGATGTCCACGGGCGAGGCCAAGCGCGTCGTGATCGGCCGGGCGTTGGTGAACAAGCCGCGGGCGCTGCTGCTTGACGAGCCGTCCAACGGTCTCGACATCCGTTCCGCCCTGGGACTGCGGGATACATTGCGGAAGATCGCGGCGCTGGGAACAAGCCTGATCTATGTCACCCATCACCTGCCGGACATCGTGCCCGAGGTGTCCCGCGTCGTCCTGCTGAACGAGGGCCGGATCCACGCGGACGGTCCCAAGGAACTCCTGCTGTCTCCGGAGGTGCTGTCCGAGGTCTACGGCATGCCGATCGAGGTGGTTAGCAAGGACGGCTATTACAATTGCTGGGCCTGATTCGGGATCGGCCGCCCGAAGTGCTCCCGGATCGCTTCTGCGCGCCGCGCTCCGACTGACGCCGCCAGGTCGCCGAACGCGCAGTCTCGAATTCCAGCCACGCTACCGAACTCTCGCAAGAGTTTCGCCGCAGTGGCCGCGCCGATTCCCGGAATGTCCAGCAGTTCTGAGCGCAGGATGCGATTCGAGCGGCGCTGCCTGTGAAACGTTAGCGCGAACCGGTGCGCCTCGTCGCGAATCTGCTGGATTGCGTGCAGGATCGGATTGAACCTGTCGAGCCGGATTGGCTCGTCCTCCCGCCCGAGGACGAAAATCTCTTCTTCGCGTTTCGCGATTGCGGCCAGCGGCTGCGAGGGTGCGCCGAGTTCCGCCAGCGCGTCCGCCGCTGCATGCAACTGGCCCACGCCTCCATCGATCAGCACGAAGGTAGGGAATTCCTTGCCTTCGTGCCGTAGACGGGCGTAGCGCCTCCGGACAACCTCCCTCATCGCGGCGAAGTCATCGTTGGCTTGCTGTCGGACGATGTACTTTCGGTACTCCCCCTTGCGCATCTTGCCGTCTTTCCACACCACCATCGAAGCCACGACTTCCGTGCCTTGCGTGTGGGAAATGTCGAAGCACTCGATACGGTGACCGGCCTTGGAGCCGTCCTCGGGCAATGTCAGGTCCAGAGCCTCCCCCCAGGCTTCCATGACCTGGGCGGCGCTTGGTTTGCGGACGCGGAAGCGTTGCTCGAAGCACTGGCGGGCGTTGGTGACCACCAAGTCCAGCAATCCCTTGCCCGCGCCCCGTTTCGGCACTGAGATTTCGACCTTCGTGCCACGTCTCTCGGAAAGCAATTCTGCGAGCGCGGTCATGCCCTCGAACTTCTCTGGCACTCGCACCAGCGAAGGGATGTGGCGCTGGCCGAGGTAGACCTGGGGGAGCAAGCTGGCCAGGAATCGGGACTCGTCGAACGTCTCGACTTGCTCCCAATAGAACTCGCGGCGGTCCACCACCCGGCCGTTCCGGACATGGAAGATATTGGCCGCGACCAAGGGCGGCTCGGCGTGGATCCCGACCAAGTCGATGTCGCGACCCTCGGCTGCTGCCATGCGCTGTTTCTCGGTGATTTCCTCAACGGTCGTGATGAGGGCCCGCAGGCCTGCTGCCTTCTCGAACTCGAGGGCCGCGGATGCCTGCAGCATGCGCCTGCGCAAGTCGCGGACGAGTTCGTGCCGGCGGCCGCCGAGGAACGACTTCACGTCTTCCGCGGCTCGTGCGTAGGTGTCGTCGGTCACCAGCCCTTGCGCGCAAGGCCCCCAGCAGCGATGGATGTGGTATTCGAGGCACGGTCTCGGATGGGTCTTCGTCAGGTCGACGGTGCACGACGGAATCTTGAAGTGGCGGTGAATGAAGTGCACGAGACGGTGCGCGAGATTGCCCGGGAAGTACGGCCCGAAGTACGTCGATCCGTCTTTCTTGAGTCGTCGAGTCACGTAGACGCGGGGATATTTTTCGCGCGTCAGCTTGATATAGGGATAGGTCTTGTCGTCCCGGAGCAGGATGTTGTATTTCGGTTTGTGCTTCTTGATCAGGTTGTCCTCAAGAGCGAGAGCTTCCTTCTCGTTGTTGACGACGATCTTGCCAATGGTGCGGGCCTCGAATAGCAGCCCTCCCCGCTTGGCGTCGGCCATCGACTCGGTCGAGAAGTAACTCCGCACGCGGTCGCGCAGGCTCTTGGCCTTGCCGATGTACAGGACACGGCCTTGGGGGTCCAGGAATTCGTAGATGCCAGGGTTCGCGGGCAATTCTCCCGCGGCCTCCTTCAGGCTGTTCCAATTCGGCGGAAGCGACATGGACGTGGCCGCATGTTACCCAAGCGGCCGACCGATCCAGTATAGGAATCGTTCCGGTTCCGCAGTGGTCGTCGGCGAACTGCGAGTCGAGTCGCCCCGGGTCGCCGATCGGCGACCCGGCCGCCGCGCTTGGGCTGCTTGCTATAAGGATAAGGGCGAAGCCGACGTACGGGTTGCGGAATCGGAACTCGTCCCGGAACCACCGAGATTGACCACAAGCCTGATTGAAACGCCTGTTGGCGAGCCGAACATTCGGGGCCTTGAGGCAGCCGCCGAGGCCATCCGCGACGGCGAAGTCGTCGCGGTTCCTAGCGATGCCCTGTACGTGCTCGTAGCCGATCCATTCAACCTCAACGCCGTCGCGAAAGTCTTCGAGGCCAAGCGACGCGAGGCCAGCCGCTCATTGCCCCTGCTCGTCGACAGCCTCCCCATGGCAGAGAAGTACGCTGTTCGCCTCCCGTCCAGCTTCTATCTGCTGGCACGCCGGTTTTGGCCGGGTCCGCTGGCCGTGATCGTCAAAGCGTCATCCAACGTGCCCCTGCGCGTAACCGGCAACACTGGTCGGCTGGCCCTGCGACGGTCGGCTTCACCGTTGGCCTCGCGGCTTGTGAAAACCTTGGGGACACCGCTGATCGCGACCAGTGCGAATGTGTCTGGAAGGCCCACCTGTCGTAGCGGCTTCGAGGTGCTCGGCACGATGGACGGACGGATTCGACTGATTCTCGATGGCGGCGTGATCGACGGTGCTGCCGCCACGACTGTCGACATCACGCCGGTCCAGTGGCGGCTGATCAAGGAAGGGGCCGTGCCGAGGAACGAGATTGATGCGTGTCTTGCGATCTAGCAGGGCCGGCGTTTCCCGCCGGACGGGTTCATCACTCAAGCTGCCGGGTCCGGCTCCCCTCCATGCCCGGCTCGAGGGGCTGCGGATGGGAACGACTCAGCGGGGCTCGGTTCGCTGGCCATCGCACTCGCGTGTTGGGCGAGAATAGGGGAACGCCTTCGCTCGAAGGCAAGAGCACCCGCCGGAGGCGGGAGGGGGAGAAACATGAGTGAATACGCACATCCTGAAGTCCTTGTTTCCACGGATTGGGTAGCGCAGCACGGCGGCGACAGCGGAGTGCGCGTTGTCGAAGTGGATGTCAACACAAGTTCCTACGACGAGGGCCATGTTCCCGGAGCGGTCGGCTGGGCGTGGGACAGCCAGCTTTGCGACACAGTGCGCCGCGACATCGTGCCACGGGAAGCCTTCGAGGAACTGATGGCGGAGAGCGGCATTGGGAACGACACGACCGTGGTCCTGTACGGCGACAACAACAACTGGTTTGCCGCTTGGGCATTCTGGCAAATGAAGATCTACGGGCACTCCGATGTCCGTCTGATGAACGGTGGCCGCGCGAAGTGGCTTGCGGAGGGGCGCGAACTGTCGATGGACGCCGCGCGCCCCGGCGCAGCGAGCTACGTTGCAGCGGCTCCGGACAACTCGTTGCGCGCCTTTCTCCCGGAGGTGTCGAGTGCGGTCGAGTCGGGCTCGGTGGAACTTGTGGATGTGCGGAGCCCGGCCGAGTTCAGCGGCGAGATCCTCTCGCCCCCCGGTCTGCCCGAGACCTGTCAGCGCGGCGGCCATATCCCGGGAGCCAGCAACATCCCTTGGGGCAAAGCCTGCGCCGATGACGGAACCTTCAAGAGCGCGGCAGAACTCCGGCAGCTCTATTCCGCGGCGGGCATCACCGGGACCAAGCCGGTCATCGCGTACTGCCGGATCGGGGAGCGATCCAGCCATTCGTGGTTTGTCTTGAATTACTTGCTGGGCCTCGAAGGTGTGACCAACTACGACGGGTCCTGGACCGAATGGGGCAACCTTGTCGGTGCGCCGGTCGAGCGCGGGGCATGAAGGCCGAACGATACTTGGTCCGCCAGTTCGAACTGGCCGGGTGGCCGGTCCGCGTCACAACCTACCGGATCGGGCCGACGTGGCACGCCAAGGCTGACAACGTCTCGCCCGGTGCCCTGATCGCGACAGCCAGTGCGGACACCCTTGAGCAGGCCGAGGAAACCGTGATTGACAAGGCCCGGACCCGGCTAGCGGCGACTCGGCGCATACCCTGAGGGGACTGCAATGCGCGTTCAGATCTTTTCCGACATTCACGGAGACATGAATAGCCTGCGGCGGGCGGTCGCCGTGCCCGCGGACATCTACATCGCGGCCGGGGACCTGGTCACCTGGCCGGCGTCGCTAGATCCATGCGCTGCGATCCTGGCGCCCCTCGGCGAGCGCCTGTGGGTCATGCCCGGGAACAACGAGACCGCAGAGCAGGTGGAGCGGTTCTGCTCGCTGCACGGATTCCGCAGTTTCCATGACACCGCCTACGAGCTTGGAGGCATCCATTTCGTGGGAATGGGCTATTCGAATCCCACGCCATTTGACACGCCGGGTGAATACGACGAGGAGGAACTGGCGAGGCGCCTGGCCCGCTTCGCGGTCTTGCGCCCGCAGACGCTTGTCGCCCACGCACCCCCGTTTGGCACGGATCTTGACGAGGCCGCGCCCGGTCTGCATTTCGGCAGCACTGCGGTCCGCGACTATGTCGACGCCCACCAGCCCGCCTACTGTTTCTGCGGCCACATTCACGAGGGGGCTGGCAGGGTCATCGAACTCGGGCAGACGACAGCGGTCAATGTGGGCAAGCCTGGCTACCTCTTGGAACTGTGAGCGTCGAACCGTGCGGGATCGAGCGTTCGCTCATCCCGTAGAATGAGGGTTCCGGATGCTCGCTTCGGCCTGCGGAAACCAAGATCGATGGCCAGTTCGCCCCCAGTCGCCGTTGCTGCCATGCCGGTGACGGGGAGCGCGGCCATGTCACCGCCCAGCTTTTGGCTCGCCGCCGCGACTCTTTGGGTGCGGGAGGTACGCGGTTTCTACCGCCAGCGCAGTCGGATTGTCGGTTCGCTGTCCACGCCCCTGCTGTTCTGGTTCGTGCTGGGGTCGGGCTTTGGCTCTTCGCTGGTGTCGAACCAAGGCGGCTACCTGCAGTTCTTCTTTCCCGGCATGCTGGCGCTCGCCGTGCTGTTCACCTCGATCTTCGCCAACATTTCGTTGATCGAAGACCGCCGAGAGGGGTTCCTGTTGGGAGTCCTCGTCGCTCCTGTCTCAAGGCTTTCGCTGGTGCTGGGCAAGGTGTCTGGATCCACCACGCTGGGTGCGATCCAGGGTGCGTTGCTGTTGCCGCTGGCACCGCTCGCCGGTGTGCCACTCGTTCCCTCGAGCCTGCCGGGAATCTTCGCCATCCTGCTCCTGATGGCGGCAGGTTTGACCGCCATGGGATTTTTCTGCGCTTGGTGGCTGAATTCTGTCCAAGGCTTCCATTCGGTGATGAACCTGCTGCTGATGCCGATGTGGTTGATGTCTGGCAGCGTGTTTCCGATGGAAGGATCGTCGGCCTGGGTGCGCTGGCTCACAGCGGTCAACCCGCTCACCTATGGTGTCGCTGAGTTGCGCCGCATGCTGGGAATGCCGGTGGCTGCCTCTGCTCCGGCGGCGGGCCTGTGCTGGGCGGTTGTGGCGGGTTTCGCCGTCGCGATGCTTGTCTTCGCATGGTACCGGGCATCGCGCACGGAGCCTGAGCACCTCGCCTAGGTGCGGCGGGCCGACGGAAATGGACTACACCGATCTTCCAACCCTGAATGTGAGCCTGAACATCCTCACGGCGGCTTGCTTGGTGGGCGGGTACCTCCAGATCCGCCGGGGGGAGCGGCGTCGGCATAAAGCGTTCATGCTCTGCGCTTGCTGCTCGTCGTTGGCGTTTCTGACGAGCTATGTGATCTATCACCTGCAGGTCGGATCGGTTCCGTTCGAGGGCCAAGGCTGGATTCGTCTTGTCTACTTTTCCATACTGATCAGCCACATCGTTCTCGCTGTTGCCATCGTGCCGTTAGTGCTGGTCACCCTTCGATACGCTCTCGGGGGATCTTTCGTGCGGCATCGGCGGATTGCGCGCTGGACATGGCCGATCTGGATGTACGTCTCCGCGACCGGCGCCGTGATCTACTGCATGCTGTATCTCGTATAGGCCGGGTTTGCTGTCGACTCTCCGCACTCTCGCCCCTTACATGCTGCGATACCGCTGGCGGTATTCGGCGGGGCTCACCGCGCTGCTGTTCAGGGGCGCGCTGGCCACTGCGCTTCCCTACTTGCTGGGGCTGTCGATCGATGCTCTGGCGGAAGGGGAAACGAGTGCTGCACAGCGGCTCGCTGTCCTGATTCTCGTCGTTGCGGCCGGCAAGGGAGTTGCGCAATACGCGATGCGCTGGATCCTCATCACGATTTCGAGAGACATCGAATACGACTTGCGAAACGATCTGACAGCGCACCTGGTCAGGCTGGACCGGCGATTCTACGAGCGGTACCGCACGGGGGATCTGATGGCGCGGTCGGCGAATGACCTCGCGCAGGTGCGCTCGCTCCTCGGTCCGGGATTGATGTACACCGCCGAGATCAGTGTTGTGTTCGTTGCTGTGGTCTCGGTCATGGCCTGGACGGACGGGCTGCTGACGTTGCTGGTTTTCGCACCGATGCCGCTGATCTCTCTGGCCGTGGGGCACTTTGGCCGCAGGACGCACGCGCAGTTCCAACTTGTGCAGGAGCGTTTCTCCGGAATCAGCACGCGGGTCCAGGAGCACTTGGCGGGATTGCGGATGCTTCGCGCCTACGATCAGGGCGCTCAGGAGGTTGACCGCTTCGACAGCGCGAACGGCGAGTACATGGAGGCCAGCCTCGGGCTTGTCCGGATCTGGCGCACGTTCTACCCGGCCCTTGAATTCCTGGTCGGCTTTACCGGCATCGCCGTCCTCGGGTTCGGCGGCTGGCGGGTGATCCAGGGAGAGATCACTCTCGGCACGTTCACGATGTTCCTGTCCTTCCTGGCGATGCTGACCTGGCCGATGGTGGGCATGGGCGTCGTCGTGAATATCACGCAACGCGGCGTGGCTTCGCTGGGCCGGCTGAACGATCTGTTCAACTACCGGTCGCGCATTGCCGATGACGGGCGGGCGTCGCCCGAGGACGGGCCGCTGTCAGGCGAGATTGAATGGAGGAAGGTCTCCGTCCAGTATCCGGGAGCCTCCGCCTCGGCGGTGCAAGAGGTCAGTCTGCGGATTCCGGCCGGACAGAGCCTCGCCTTAATCGGTCCGGTTGGCAGCGGGAAGTCCACGCTGGCCAGCCTCCTGCCCAGGCTGCACGACCCAAGCCAGGGGCAGGTGCTCGTAGGGGGCGTTGACATTCGCCGGTTTCCGGTCTCAGCGCTTCGTCGCTATATCGGGTACGTGCCTCAGGAGTCCTTCCTGTTCAGCCGGACGATCGCGAGGAATATCCGTCTCGGCGTACCGGAAGCTCCCGATCAGGATGTGCACATTGCGGCTACCACGGCGATGCTGGAAGGTGGCGACGACGGCTTTCCGGACGGACTGGAAACCATGGTTGGCGAGCGAGGCATCACGCTATCCGGCGGTCAGAAGCAACGCGTGGCGATCGCCCGCGCGCTACTGAAGAACCCCGGGGTCCTGGTGCTTGACGACGCAACCGCGAGCGTTGACGCGCAGACGGAACACGAGTTGTGGAAGGGGCTGCGCCAGGGAATGCACCAGCGCACTGTCCTGATCGTCACCCACCGCGTGTCGTCAGCGCGACTGGCGGATCGGATCGCGGTCCTGGACGCGGGCCGTGTCGTGGACTTGGGAACACACGCGGAGCTACTGGACCGGGGTGGCCTCTATGCCCGGATGCACCGCCGGCAGAGGATCGAGGAGGAGCTTGAGAGGCAATGACGGGGCGGTCGATCGGCAGCAATGTGGCACGGGAGGACGCTCCCGCAGCCGTGGCCATCTATGACGCTGCCCTGCTGAAGAGACTCTGGCAGTACTTGCACCCCTACCGTCACGCGGCGTCCGCCTCGCTCTTGCTGCTCATGCTGAATTCGGCGCTGGGAGCAAGCTGGCCGCTCCTCACGCAGCTCGCCGTGGATCGGTACCTCCTGCCGGACCCGGCCGGAGCATCGTTCCTGGATCCGCTCCTGCCGAGCGATCCCCTCGAAGGCCTCTTGCGAGTCGCAGGAATCTATTTCGTGGTGCTGTTCATGGCCGCGAGTGCCCGCTCAGCGCAGATCCATACGATGAACTACACCGGCCAACGAGTGATGCGTGACATTCGCCGGGAGATCTTCAGGCATCTGCAGCGCCTGCCCGTCAAGTACTTCGACCGCACGCCTAGCGGACGGCTGGTAGCGCGGGCGACGAGCGATGTCGATGTACTCAACGAACTCTTCACATCGGGCCTGGTAGCTGTCGCGGGCGACATTCTGACCCTGGTTTGCGCGTTCGCCGCAATGCTGTACCTCAGTCCGCGGCTGACTCTCGTCTACATTGCGGTTGCCCCGCTGGTCCTGCTCGTGAGCGTCGTGTTCCGCAAGCACGCCCGGGCGAGCTTCCGGGACGTGCGGGTGGCGGTCGCCAAGCTCGCGTCGTTCCTTCAAGAGTGTTTCACTGGCATTGGCGAGATCCAGGTCTTCAACCACCAGCGCCAGGCAATTCGGGACTTTGACGAGATCAACGACGAGCATCGCCAGGCGAACTACAAGGCAGTGCGGGCGCATGCCGTGTTCTTTCCCGTCATCGATTGGCTGAACTTCCTCGGGCTTGCCGTGCTGATTGTCTTCGGAGGGCGCTGGGTGGTCGAGGGGACCCTGACGTTGGGCGCCCTGTTGGCCTTCCTGCAGTACGGCACGCGGATCTTCCGCCCAATCCAGGACCTCGCCGAGAAGTACAACGTCCTGCAATCGGCAATGGCCGGGGCCGAGCGCATCTTCGATCTGCTCGACACTGAACCGCCGGTGCCTGTCAGGCAGGAGAAGGCCCGCCGAATCGACACGCCGAGCGTGGAGTTTCGCAACGTGTGGTTCGCCTACCGGGACGAAGACTGGGTACTCGAAGATGTCAGCTTCCACGTTCCTCCCGGCGAGATGCTGGCCATTGTCGGCCATACCGGGGCGGGGAAGAGCACGGTGGTGAACCTCTTGCTGCGGTACTACGAAATCGAGAAGGGCAACATTCTGGTGGGAGGGCGGGACATTCGCGAATGGACGCCCGAGGCGCTCAGGAAGAAGTTCGGAGTCGTATTCCAGGATCCCTGCCTGATCGCGGGAACGATCGCGGACAACATTGGACTGAACGACTCTGGCATTCCTGCAGCCAAGATTGCGGGCGCCGCGGGGAACGCCCACCTCGCGGAGTACATCGAGTCGCTGCCGAACGGATACGGCGAGCCGCTTCGGGAGCGGGGAGCGGGACTCTCCACCGGCCAGAAGCAATTGGTGGCGTTCGCCCGCGCTCTTGCCTTCAACCGGCCCATCCTGGTTCTCGACGAGGCGACGTCGAGTGTCGATCCGGACACTGAGCAGGACATCCGTGACACGCTCTCGAAGCTGCTCTCGGGACGGACTTCGATTGTTATCGCGCACCGCCTTTCGACAATTCGACAGGCCAGCAGCATCCTGGTGTTTCACAAGGGCCGCGTTGCGGAGAGCGGGTCTCACGAGGAATTGCTGGCTCTCGACGGGATTTACTCGAGGTTGCATCAGTTGCAGTCTCTAGCTGAACTGGCCAATCAAGGGTGACCGCGGGCGGCAGACCAGTTTTCCATTCGCCATCGGATTCCGTCGAGAGCGGTTCTTGCGTGCCTTGACCTGAATTCGCTGACCGGGGCGATTGCCTGGATACGGTAGGTACCGCCGACTCGCCGGCCGCACCGATAATGGGCATGGGAGCGTGACTGTATGCGGGCGGCGCTTGTGATTCCGGCCCTGAACGAGGAAGCATCGATCGGCGCCGTCCTGGACGAGGTCCCTCAGGCCTGGTTTTGCGCTGTCATCGTTGCCGATAACGGTTCCACTGACCGGACCGCTGAGGAAGCCGCAGCGCGCGGTGCCCGCATCGCCGTGGAGCCGAGGCGGGGCTATGGGAGCGCTTGCCTCAAGGCTCTGGAGGCCCTGCCTGCCGAGGCCGAGGTCGTCGTCTTCATGGACGGAGACGGCAGCGACGACCCCCGCGAGGCGGACCGTCTCCTACGCCCGATCCGGGAAGACCGTGCGGACCTGGTCGTAGGCTCCCGCGTGCTGGGCCGACCGGAACGTGGTGCCCTTCACCCGCACCAGCGCCTCGGGAACTGGATCGCGACTCGCCTCTTGCGGCTGCTTCTTGGGCACGGCTATACCGACTTGGGCCCGTTTCGGGCGATTCGGGCCGACAGCCTGCGGCGACTCAAGATGAAGGACCGCGGTTACGGATGGACGGTGGAGATGCAGATCCAGGCTCTCCGACACGGCTTGCGTGTGGAGGAGGTGCCGGTCTCACGACGGCCGCGGATGTCTGGCGAGAGCAAGGTGAGCGGCTCGTTGCGGGGGAGCTTCGCGGCCGGCTGCAAGATCCTCTGGACCGTTGCGCGAGGCGCGATGGCGTCGCGGAGATGAACTTCGGTTCAGGCCGCGACATTGGTACTGTCTTAGGGCAGGCGTCGATCCTGCAACGCCGCCTCGGTCTTGCGCTGCTGATTCGATAGGAATCCATGAGCATTCATTGCAACTCCCTCTCTGCCTTTGGCCCGCAGAAGGTGCTGGCAGCCCTCATTCTTTGCACCGCGGTACCGGGGGTTGCTGTCGAGGTCGGCCGTGACGCTCCAGTCCAGTGGCAGGCCGTTATCCTGACGTTCGATGGTCCCGAGACGTCGGAGGACACGACTCCGAATCCGTTTCTGGACTACCGCATGAGTGTTGTCTTCTCCCATCTGCAATCGGGTGAGTTCAGGACGACGCAAGGCTTTTTTGCCGCTGATGGCAACGCGGCGGAGACATCGGCCGAATCGGGTACGAAGTGGCGCGTCCGGTTCACACCCCCGCTCGCCGGCACCTGGGTGTGGCGGGCCGAGTTTCGTGCGGGACCCGGGATCGCGCTCGGCTCGGCCGCGGGCGAGACCGCCGCATTCGACGGAGAGTCGGGCACGTTCACGGTCGCTGCTGCCCCGGAGAATGCCCCCGGATTCGCATCGAAGGGATTCCTGGGCCCCGACGGAAGCCACTACTTGCGGTTCTCGAACGGCGACCGCTTCTTGAAGGGCGGCGCCGACTCGCCTGAGAATTTCCTCGGCTACTACGAGTTCGACGGCACGTTTGACACAGCCTCGCACGGCGACGTGGCGTCGGATCGCGGATCGTTCTTGCATCGCTACGAGCCGCACGCACGAGACTGGAAACCGGGCGACCCGACATGGCAGGGCGGAAAGGGCAAGAACATCATCGGAGCGCTGAACTACCTGGCCTCGAAAGGCATGAATAGCGTGTACTTCATGACCTACAACCTGGACGGCGGTGATGGCAAGGACACCTGGGTCTGGACCGGACCCACTGTGCGCGACCGCTTCGACGTCTCGAAGCTCGCCCAGTGGGAGATCGTGTTCTCGCACATGGAGCGGCTCGGGATCGCGATGCATCTCGTGATTCAAGAGACCGAGAACGACGAGGAACTCGGCGGCGGGCCGGAACTCAACGACGTTCGCAGACTCTACTTGCGGGAACTGGCCGCGCGTTTCGGACATCACCTTGCGGTCATCTGGAATCTGGGCGAGGAAAACGACACGCCCTTGGGGGACCGCCTGGAAATCGCGTCGTACCTAAGGCAGGTCGACCCCAACAACCACGCGGTCACGGTGCATACCCACGGTGGCCGCAGTCTGCGCAGCTACACGGGCTTGATCGGCTCCGATCTGTTTTCCGCCACGTCGATCCAGGGATCGATGGAAGCCACCAATCGCGAGACGGTCACGTTGCGCATGCGATCGGCGGCGTCCGGATCGCGTTGGGCAATCTTTCACGACGAGCAGGGTCCAGCATCGACCGGCGTGATGCCTGACTCCGCCGACCCGTTGCACGACAAGCCTCGCAAACACGCGCTATGGGGCAACTTGATGGGGGGAGGATCGGGTGTTGAGTGGTACTTCGGGTACGAGTATCCCCACATGGACCTGAATTGCGAGGACTGGCGTTCGCGTGACGTAATGTGGGATCAGACCCGATACGCCCTGGACTTCTTCCACCAGCACCTGCCGTTCTGGGAAATGTGGCCCGCCAATGACTTGGCTGACGGCAGAGGCGCCTACGTTTTCGCCAAGGAGGGAGCAATCTACGCCGTGTACATGCCGGAAGCGCACCGGACCCAGATGACACTGGCCGCGGGAGAGTATCGGCTCAGGTGGTACGACCCCCGCAACGGCGGGGCCCTCAAGACGGGTGACCAGGCCACGGTCAGGGTCGGTGAGATTCGGATGGGTGAGGACAGTTCGGTGCGGCTGACGCCGCCAAGCGAACCCAGCAAGGATTGGGTTGCATTGCTTGAGAAGCTGCCCGCTCGGCAATAGCCGGATCCGAACCGTGTAGGATGATGCATACGTTCTTGGTGGTGACAGGCGCCGGTTCCGGCCGTTTCCCCAAGGATGCCCGCTGCAGCGGCTGGAGCGACGATAAATGACTCGGCGCATGACGATGGCGCAGGCCACGATCGAGTTCCTGAAGAACCAGTACGTCGAAAGGGATGCTCAGCGCCACCGGTTCTTCGAAGGGTGTTTCGGCATTTTTGGGCACGGAAATGTCGCCGGTTTGGGTCAGGCACTGCATCAAGACCCGTCGTTTCCGTATTTCTTGTGTCGCAACGAGCAGGCGATGGTGCATACGGCGGCCGCCTATGCGAAGGCTTCCAACCGGCTGCGGACACTCGTCTGCACCACCTCGATCGGCCCTGGGGCCACCAACATGGTCACCGGCGCAGCGGCGGCGACGATCAATCGGCTGCCCGTGCTGCTACTGCCGGGCGACATCTTTGCACGCCGCAATGTTGCGCCCGTCCTCCAGCAGCTCGAGTCCCCGCAAACGCAGGATGTCTCGGTCAACGATTGCTTCAGGGCGGTGTCGAGGTACTGGGATCGCATCCAGCGTCCCGAGCAAATCGTGACAGCGCTGCCGGAGGCGATGCGAGTGCTCACGTCTCCGGCCGAGACTGGTGCGGTCACGCTAGGCATGCCCCAGGACGTGCAGGCCGAGGCGTTCGATTATCCGGAAGCGCTCTTCCAGGAAAGGGTATGGCAACTTCGGCGTCAACGGGGCGATTCCAGGGCGATGGAGACCGCGGCAGCCTGGATCCGCGAAGCCCGTGCGCCCTTGATCATTGCTGGTGGCGGCGTGCTGTACAGCGAGGCATGCGGCGTGCTGGCGGAGTTCGCGTCCGCGACGGGCATTCCGGTTGCCGAGACCCAGGCGGGGAAGGGCGCCTTGCGTTATGACCACGGCCAGGCGCTAGGTGCAATGGGAGTCACCGGCACCCCTGGGGCCAACGTGATCGCCCGAGAGGCCGATCTGGTGATTGGCATCGGCACGAGGTATTCCGATTTCACAAGCGCCTCCAAGACCGCATTCCAGAACCCCGATGTTCGATTCCTGAATATCAATGTTGCCGAGTTCGATGCATACAAGCATGCTGCGCTGCCTGTTGTCGCCGATGCCAAGGCGGCATTGGATGAACTGTCCATCCTGGTTGGCGGCTATCGCGTCCCCGCGGAATTCGCCGGTCGGATTCGCGCCTATCGAGAGGAATGGGACCACGAAGTCGACCGCATATACGGCCTGGGCCATGGCCCTCCGATCAGCCAGGGGGAAGTGATCGGAGCGGTGAACCGAGTAGCCAACGAGCGCGACGTTGTCGTCTGCGCTGCCGGGAGCATGCCCGGGGACATGCACAAGCTCTGGCGTACCAAGAGCCCCAACACCTACCACATGGAATACGGATACTCGACGATGGGCTATGAAATCGCCGCGGGTCTGGGCATCAAGATGGCCGATCCAAGTCGTGAAGTGTACGTGATGGTCGGCGATGGGTCCTATCTCATGATGGCGCAAGAGATTGCCACTTCGATCCAGGAAGGCGCGAAGCTCAATATCGTTGTTGTCGACAACCATGGCTTCGCCAGTATCGGCGGATTGAGCGAGGCTTGCGGGAGCGCGGGATTCGGTACAGAGTACCGCTGCAGGACCAACGGGCAGCTCGGCGGCAATCGGGTTGGAGTTGACTTTGTCGGAAACGCCCGCAGCTTGGGTGCCGAGGCTCGCCGAGCCGTAAGACGAGCCGACCTCGACAAGGCGCTTGCCGCGATGCGCGGGCACGGGCGGACCACGGTTGTCGTGGTCGAGACGGACCGGAACGAGCACGTGCCGAACTACGAGTCTTGGTGGGACGTCCCGATCGCCGAAGTATCGGACGTGCCGGCTGTGTGTTCAGCGCGCGCCGAGTGGCTGGCAGGACGCAAGAAGGAACGCGACTATCTGTAGCGCGTCCGGCGAGGTCGCGGTACTAGCGGCCATGCTGGCCCGCGAACAAGGAGCGATTGCAGTGTTCGTAACCACAGTCTCGTTCCTCGGTTTCACGCTGTTGGTGGCGGCGATTTCGTATCTCCGTACCCGGCACGATCGGATGACGACCTGGGATGCGTACTTCCTGGGCGGTCGGAGCCTGACTGCGTGGGTCATCGCCGGGTCACTGATGCTGACCAATCTGTCGACGGAGCATCTGATTGGTTTGAACGGGGATGCCTTCAAGCACACGATCGCGGTCACCGCGTGGGAAACAACCGCCGCGCTGGCCATGGTGGGCATGGCCCTCTATTTTCTTCCCCGTTTCCTGCGGATGGGACTGTCGACCCTTCCGGAGTACCTCGCCAAGCGTTTCGACCAGACAACGGGAGTGATCGCAGCGGTGATGTTCCTGTTCTCGTACGTGCTCGCCATCCTGCCGGTCGTGCTGCTGTTCGGCGCCTCCGGCATCAACACCCTCTTCGAATTGCAGGACTTGTTCGGGTTGAGTCAGTCCCAGGTCACATGGCTCTTGGTGTGGGGCGTGGGGATGCTCGGATCGCTCTACGCGATTTTCGGCGGCTTGAAGGCCGTTGCGATCTCCGACACGGTCAACGGTGTCGGGTTCCTGTTCGTCGGGCTGCTCGTTCCCCTGCTCGCACTCGTCCAGATCGGCGACGGCAACCCTTGGATGGGGCTGACAGAAGTGTATGTCGAGGAACGTCCAAAGTTCGATATCACCGGGGACGAGCCTGGATCGTTCCTGCCCTTCGGAGTGCTGTTCACTGGAATGGTCGTGAACCAGATCTTCTTCTGGTGCGCCGGACAGCAGATCATCCAGCGCGGCTTGGGCGCCAGGAACCTCAAGGAAGGCCAGAAGGGCGTACTGATCGCGGCCTGCTTCAAGTTGCTCGGGCCGCTCGTCATCGTATTGCCTGGCGTGCTTGCCTATCATCTGTTCAAGGACACGCTCGGTCCCGAGGACTACCTGCTCGCCTACCCGGCGTTGGTGAAGGCCGTGCTTCCGGCTTGGCTGGGCGGGCTGTTCGCCGCCGTCATGGTGGGAGCCGTGCTGAGCACGTTCAACAGCGTGCTGAACTCCTCGGCCACGTTGTTCTGCCGGGACATCTACGCGGCGGTCCTGCGACCGTCCGCGTCACCGCGCGAGTTGGTCAAGGCCGGCCGTGCGTGCAGCGTCGTGCTGGCGATAGCAGCCATGTCGATCGCGCCTCTGATCGATACCTCCGGCAGCCTCTACAACTACCTGCAGCGGATCAACGCCACGTTCTTCGGGCCAATGCTGGCCGTGCTCCTGCTCGGCATGCTCGACAAACGTGTTTCCGCGTTCTCGGCCCGGGCCGGCCTGGTGGGCGGGCCGGTGCTGTTCTTCCTGCTCGTTTTCTCGTTCGACGAGCCTGTCCAGGCGTTTCTGCGGGGACTGTTCGGCACGGCCGATGAAGTCCACTTCCTGCATTTTCTTGGCCTTGTGTTCGTGGTTGTCGTAGCGTTCATGCTGCTCGTTAGCAGGTTCCGGCCGGAGCGGAGCCAATATGTCGAGCCGGAGGCGCCGCCGGTTGACATGACCCCTTGGAGGCATGCCAAGGCGCTGGGAGCGTTCGTGTGCGTTTGCACGGTCGTCTGCTACGTGCTGCTGGCCCAGTGACTTGAGCGGAGGTCTCAGCCCGCCATTCCCGCCGAGACCAGGAACTCGAAGTTCGCCCGGGCGTCGTCGTACGATGACTGGACGCTGAGCGGCCCGCGGTCTTGCTCTACCGTGGCCCAGCCGTCGTAGCGGATCTCGTCGAGGGCCGTGCGGAACGCTTCGAAATCCACCGCCCCGCGGCCCAGGTTGCAAAACACCCCGCGGGCGCACGCCTCGTAAAATCCGATCCGGTCGCGAATCGCGTTCTGCAGGATTGACCTGTCAAGATCCTTGAGATGGACGTATCGAATCCGCCCGGGATAGCGCCGCACCAGGGCGACCGGATCGATGCCCGCGTAGAGACTGTGGCCGGTGTCAAGGCACACTCCGAGCAAGTGCTCGTCAATCTCGCCCAGCGCTTGGTCGAGTTCGTCCTCGAATTCGACATATCCGCCGGCGTGGGCGTGCAGGGCCGCTTCGAGACCGTATTCGTCGCGTCCGATCCTGGCGGCAACCCGCAGCCGCTCGTGCAGCGCGCCAAGATGGGCGCTGTCAAGGCGTGGCGCGGCCAGCGAGTCGCCGGCGCAAGCCGAGCGCGCCGGTGAGAGGCTGTCAATGAAGACCAGGTGCTTGGCTCCGAGCGCTTCGAGAATGCGGCAGGTCCGGCGCAATGCTTCTTGCAATTCTTTCCAGGCACCTCCGTCGTGAAAGGGGCGGAACACGACGCCCGCGGTGAGCGTCAACGAGTGGGCGTCGAGGTTTTCCCGAAGCAAGGACGCGTCTTCGGGCATATATCCGATCGGTCCCAGTTCCGTGCCGGCATAGCCAGCTCGTCTGGTTTCGTCAAGCACGACCGGCCACGGCGGGTTTGACGGCGCGCCCGCGAATTCGACACCCCAGGAGCATGGTGCGTTGCCGATTGAGACGGGCATGGCTTTCGTGGCGAATCCTCCAACTTGCCTATATCCGTGGTCTGAGGGGTCTGGCCCTGCTCACCTCAATTGTTGACCGCGGCCTCGATGTAGCGAGCGAATTCGGGACGATTCCTCCACTCGTTGATGTACGGGGCGTACGTCTCGTGTGTCATCCATGAGCGACGCAGGTTTTCGTCCGGATCGAAGTCACCCGGGAGGTAGTCCTTCCCGTCCGCGCTGTCCGTGACTGAAGCGCTCCAGTCCTCGAGAGACTGGCTCAATCGTGCAAGATCCTCCGGCCGCTCTCGTGCAAGGTCATTGGTCTCATGCGGGTCGCCGTCGAGATCGTACAGTTCATACGCCCCGGTTTGCCGGTCGTTCGAAACGATCTTGAGGTTGTTGTCGATCAGGGCGCTCTTGCCCAGGTGGCGAAACCCGATCGGCTTTTCTCGACGGGGTTCCGTTCCATCGAGGATGGAAAGCAAGTCGATGCCGTCCTGGGGCTGCAGCAGGGCTTCATCAGGAATGTTCGCGATTGCCGCCAGCGTGGAAAAGATATCCATCGTGACGGCCGGGAATCCGGAGACGAGGGGGTCGGGAATTCGATCTGGCCACTCGATGATTGCCGGCACCCGAATGCCGCCCTCGTACAGGCTCCCCTTGAAGCCGCGCAGGCCACCGACCGTACCGGGCTCGATTCTCGGAAGGCCTCCGTTATCGCTGGTAAACCAGACCAGCGTGCTGGCCTCGATCCCTAGCTCTCGCAGCCCTGCCCGCAGCGTCCCGATGCTGCGATCCATGGCGACCAGCTCTCCGTAGTGATGCTGCGAGTTCCTGTCGAGGTCGGCAAACGCGGCGCGATCCTCGTCCGACGAGATCCACGGGGAATGAGGCGTGCCGAACCAGAGCACGGCCAGGAATGGGCGGGATTGGCGGGCTTGACGACCGATGAACCGCATCGCTTCGTCGACGACGACCTCTGACGAATCACCGGAGTGCTGCACGAACAGGCCGTTGCGGCTCATCAGCGGGTCGCGCTCGAAGAAGTTGGTCACCGAGAGCCACTCCTGAAAACCGAAGACACCGGGATTGTGATTGTCGCTCGCAAGCACGGGCGCGCCCGGTCCGCGAAACCCGTTCAAGTGCCACTTTCCGAAGTGCCCTGTGGCGTATCCGACTTCGTTCAGGGCGCGGGCTATAGTCCGCTCCTGCCGGCGGAGGGCAAATCCGTGGTCTTCGACGCCGGTCCGGTCGTGGGTGCGGCCTGTCAGGACCGTAGCTCGTGTCGGGGAGCAATTCGGCGCGCCAGCGTAGAACCGGTCGAAGCGCAATCCCGCGGCGGCCATCGCGTCGAGATTGGGTGTCTTCAGGACGGGATGGTTGTAGTAGCCGGTCTGGCCCCACCCCATGTCGTCGGCCATGACCAGGACGAAGCCCGGAGGGGTCGGCGTGTCGACAGTGTCGTTCCGGTTGCAGCTGCTGGCGGCGCAGCAGGCCAGAGTGGCTAGGAAGATGCGGGAGACAACGGTTCGGCGCATGCGGGGGCAATCCTCAAGGGGTTCGATTCTATCAAAGGGCCTCAAGCTCCGGTTCCGCAGCGAGTCGATGCCCGGAACGTGACGTGCTTGCGGCAGCCTCCGCCGCGGTGTCGGTGAGAGGCCATCGAGACGCCGTGGGCTCTCGCGCAACTCCCTGGTCGGTCCTGTCCGCTTTCGGCAGGGCTTCCATTTCGAGGTTGCGCGCGAGCCGCAAGGCAGCTGGAGCATCCGTGGGACTGTGTTCTACTCGCTGGACGAATAAGGGGTCCGTGATAGCGTCACGCCATGACAAGACATCGACGTGATCCGGTCCGCCTGGGCACCTCCGAATCCAGCTTGCAGGCCGTGGCTCTCGGCTACCAGCTGAGGTACTACGAGCTGGCCCTGCTCAACGGTTCGGATGCCGCCGTGACGGCCAACATGTGGTTCGTGCCCTCGGGCGGGAGCGCCGGCGACGCCAACAAGATCCTCGAGTACAGCGTGCGGGCCAAGGACACGCGAGTGTGCGACGGCACGCCGTTCCTCAATGCCGAGGATCAGGTCATCATGACCGCCTCGGAGGCGGATGCGGTCGTCGCGCACCTGGCGGTGCTGGGGGAGGGCCAATGAAGACCTGGGTCAAAGTGGACAGCTCGAACGTGGTCATCGCCATCTGGACGAACACGCACAGCGCCAACCCGCTTGGTGACGCGGGCACCGACCTGATCGAAGCCACCGACAACGACAACGTCGAGCTCGGCTCGACCTACGATCCAGACACCGGCACGTTCACCCCGCCATCGTCCGAGTGGCGAAGGGTCGTGATAGCGTCCTCGACAGGAGGACAACCCCTTGGCAATCGTGAATCGGCACTCGGGCTCCCGGCAGTGGACCGAATTGCACCTGGACTTCGCGGCATCCGAGGCCCGCACCGCAACGGCAACCGGAGAGGAGCATGACATCAGCGCGACCTTGGCAGGCGTCGTCGCGCTCGAAGTCTCGGGGGTCGAGGGCACCGCCCCCACGCCGAGCTTCACGTTCGAAGTCGGCTCGCGGGCGCGGCGGTAAGGAGAGAAGCCGATGGACAAGTGTCTAGCCACCCATTTGCGCGATGCGCCGGGCCATCCATTCCACGTATGCCGTGCGCGTCATTCCGCGCCGGCGCGCCTCGCCGTCAATGAACGCGGCAACACCCTCGTCCAGCGAGAGATTGGCACGCACGCTCCGTCCAGACAGAATGATCATCGGAATCGGGACCAGCGCATAGCCAGTCGGAACCTCAACATCCTCCATGGCGCTGGGAGGCGTCAGCTCGGATCCGTCCTTCCCGGTCTCGATGGCGTAGTCACGCAGGGCCTCTTCCCCATGGGCCATCGCCTCATCAATGGTCTTGCCCATGGCAACAACGCCGGGCAGGTCGGGAAATGACACGCCGTATGCACCCTTTTCTCCATCGATCAATGCGGGATATCGGTACATGGTTACAGTCCTCCTAGTCGGTCCAGCCGGCTTTCTTCGCGATTGAAATGGCGACCCCATCGGACACCGTGGGATGACGCGGCAGCGTAATGATCCCACTGATGGCGGGGTGCCTGTAAATGTCGTGGTTGGAACCGTGCCGCTCCAGATACCAGCCGTCCTTGACCAGCCGTCGCTTGATCCGGCTGGTCCGTGCCTCCATGTACATATATTTGCACGCTCAAAGGGGGCATGCCAAGTCTTATCGTGCAAGAATATGCACGTTTCCCAACAGAAGTCGGGAGGCATTCTCATGGACCCAGCACGGTGCCCTGCGCGATGAGATTGCCCGTCGGGACGAGAAGCTGCATACCCGGTTCAGCGAGGCACAAGACCGAGGTCCACAGTATCAGCCTCGCGATGGCATGCTCCGGCATCAATGGCGGGCACCGGAAGGGTTGAGCCGTGGACCTTGCGCCGTTCCATCTGTCCTACGACGAGCTGGCCTGCCATGACGCGGCGCGGACGCCCTTCCCCAGACATTTGCGGGAGACGCGGCTACCGCAGCTGGCCGCGCTGTTCGAGAGCCTGCGCCGGCAGTGCGGCGACAAGCCGTTAAGGGTTCTCTCGGCCTACCGCACCCCGGAGCACAACGCGGCGGCAGGCCGCGCAGCCACCTTGAGGGCCGCGCCCTGGACGTGGCGACACCGTGGGAGATGACCGCCCCGGAGTTCCAGGAAGGCGTTCGGGAATGGGCGGGGACGGCCCCGGACCTGCGCGGGCTCGGCTACTACCGCTGGGGCGTGCACACCGACGTGCGTCCAGCTGACCGGCTGGTTGCGTGGAACGGAGATCCATTGCGACCGGACCAATCAGTGGGGGCCACAGTCAAGCGCCTGCCTTCTCTGCTTGTCTCCTGGCGGATGGGGCGCCCGGACCGTCACGCAGCGACGAGTCGCGTAAGTGCCAGAAAATCAGGGAGGTTAGCGGCGAGGTGGGTGGTGGGCGGCACTGCCACAATTCCACGGGATCCGGGGGTGTTCGCAAGTCTCAGATGGAATCCTTAATTCATTGATGATATGTAACTGCTCAGGCCCCTTCGACTACTTATCTTCTCGCCTAGCATCCCGCGGATCAAGGCTTGCGCTGGTTTCCGGCCAGCTTTCGAATGGTTGTTCGTGTCGGGAACCTGTCGCGGGCCGGAAACG
>MKWU01002032.1_pt1 | contig 32132 bp, 32 predicted proteins | sample 809101 | NCBI WGS metagenome assembly MKWU01 (sample SAMN05860141, study PRJNA318959) | sponge metagenome | host: Aplysina aerophoba | place: Slovenia: Piran, Adriatic Sea, Gulf of Piran | collected 2013-05-07
GTCATCTGCGTCGCCCGCCGACGCTGCAACATCATCCTGGCCATGCTCAAGACCCAAACCCCCTACCAACCCCGCCAACCCGAGAAACTACCCGACGCGGCTTGACAACAAGACAGGGACACCCCCCCTTTGTCACGCCCATCACTTACGCTGATACCATGATCACCGTACATCAGTTCGATTCGCCCGACCCACCTGACTTGCTGGCTAGTTCAGAGCGCCCAGCCCGCTCGGCAACCACCTTTGTCAATCCCCTTCGCCCTGAGGTGCTATCCCCACCGCGAGACCGTGGCACCCCGATATCTTGTCTTTCGCGTTGGCCACGGCGCTAGGATGCCGACGATGTCTCGAAAGAACTTACCGGCACTAATTGTCAAACAATGGCTATCCGACTGGAATTCAGTGGCCTTCGACGATAACAGTTTCAGGAGAAAACCCCGGCCTGAGTTTCTCATATTCTCACTCGACGCGAAAGAAGTCCGGCGCCTCTCCGGTATCCAGCGCCGTACCGCGACTGGTCCACGAGCATCAGATCTCGGAATTCAACGCGCTCATGAGCGGAACCGCTCTCAGGAGATAGCGGAATACATCCGACACGGATTCCCGTGGTCGGGTATCAGCAAAACCAAACGAGCTAGTGGAAGATATAACGACCTGATGAGGCCCGGATGGCTTCCAACCGCAATCGTCGCAAATATACTGACACGAGCTGACACACGACATGGCATACATGTCCATGATGACGATCACATAAGCGTAGACTACCATCCGAATGGTACCGCTGTACTCTCCTTACCTGATTCAAGAGTTCCTAACTGGTCTCTTGCTGGACGCCTTGCACCACTAGAAATAATCGATGGGCAACATCGGCTGTGGGCATTCGACGAACACTCCGATGACCTAACGGATTATCAACTTCCCGTCGTGGCCTACCATGGGTTAGACCGTAGTTGGCAAGCCTACCTTTTCTATACGATCAATATCAAGCCCAAACGCATCAATCCGAGTCTCGCCTTTGATCTCTATCCGCTCTTACGAACTGAGGACTGGCTCGAGCGATTCGATGATACAATCTACCGTACATCGCGAGCTCAGGAGTTGACTGAGGCCCTTTGGTCTCATAGAGCTAGCCCTTGGTACCAGCGGATTGATATGCTGGGAGGCTACGGCCGCAAAATGGTCACGCAAAACTCTTGGGTCCGCAGCCTTCAGGCGACTATTGTCAAGAGTTGGGAGGGACCAGGTGTACGCATTGGCGGCCTATTTGGTGCTCCGGTTGGTCATAATCGCTTAGTCCTATCGTGGTCACGTGCACAACAAGCTGCCTTTCTCATCTACGCTTGGATACAGATGGCTGACACACTTGCCAGCAACCAGTTCCCGTGGACTATTCCGATACGGCAGGACACACTTCTGGATACAGAGGATCTGGCCTTTTCCGGTAGTGCTTCTATGCTGAATTCGGACATGGGTGTCCGAGGATTCTTACACATTCTAAACGACATGTGTTTTGTAGAAGCCGATACACTCCAACTCCACCGCTGGACAACCCATTCCGACTCCGCTACAGCTGCCATAGAAGTTAGCGAAGCTCTAGAATCCCTCAAGAGCGAAGCCGTAGCTAGTTTCGTCCGAGAGCTCAGTGCCTGCCTTGCGTCCTATGATTGGCGGTCATCCAAGGCCACGGGTTTGTCGGAGGAAGAACGTCAGGCGAAGGCTAGGTTCCGAGGTGGGACTGGCTACAGAGAACTACGTATTGATCTTCTTCGACACCTAGCATCCAGCGATGGCGTGTTAGTTAAGCCGGCGACTACTACAATTGAGCGGCTTGGCTACGATGTCAGGCCTTAAGCCTCAAGAAGAAGAAGTACTTCTCTTGGCTTCACCCGAGGGTATACACGCATTTGGCACGAAACTAGGGCACTATCTGGAGAATAACTACTGGCTCCACGTTGATAATCTCTACTATAGTGATCCTATAGGACAAATAAGGCGTGATCGCCAAGACGGTAGTATCATACAACCGGACCATCTAATAGAGTACATTGCTGTCTCGGCTCCGCTTCATTTATTCGACGGATGGGCCTATCTAGGTAAAGCTCTCCTTGCACAGGTACGTGGACTGTCACAGATAGCGATTCATCTTGGTTACTATGCAGAACTACGCGCGGCTATGTCCCTGTTAGCGGCACAGGGCGTAGGCGTATTCAAGCACCACCACTTTGTAGTAGACGATTGTGGCACACTCCATCGTCTACCTGCAACAGGAAAACGACCAACTCACTTAGCAGTGTGGGAGTATTTGGGGTACTGGGCACAGCTCCCACACGCGCGCTCTCTCTTTGGCCGAGTGATTCGGCCTCGGTCAATGGCTCTTTCTGATTGGCTGAATCAACTCCCATGCACGGGCGATGAGCGGTGGAGTCCTGTAGCCTCAAGGCTAATACAAGACTTTGGTCTGGACTTAAGGCGAATGGCTAACGACCGTGCTGTAAGGAACGACGCCAGTTATCGTCCGTCAGAGTTGATATCATCACAACAACTGACAGTTTACGAGACGGTCGATTTTCTCGTTGAGACGGTTCGCTTACTTGAGCCAGGCGGCGTTGGAGGTAGCTTTACACTTCTAGATCTCTATCTGTTACATAGCGCTGTCAAGCGTGTATTCACCTATGTCACGGATGCGGTACCGACTGAAGAGCCGGATCGGTTTAGTGGCGAGGTCGAGGCGATGTTGAATGCATTATTCGAAGAAGAAGGCGACCGTCATGTAATGAAGGAATTCTTGAGCGGTCGTACTCTAGTGAATGATCAGCGACTCATCACTCAACGCGCAGTCGATCGAGTAGACAACAGCGATCCCCGGCCGCTTTTGGCGCGAGCAACTCTGTTGCTGAGAATCGCCACTGGTGTGACCCGTGACTTCATGCACACCGCCGACATTGGTAGAGAACATGCAGAAGGATGGTGGAACCGAAAGGCAGGCGAGATCGGTTTGTCGAGCCCAGCCGATCAAGGTTCGGATGTCGGTGATATGTGGCGCTATGTAGTTGACGCTCTAGACGAGATTGACGAGTGGAGATCCTCCGGTAATGGCTCGGTCCGAGAACTACTGACAAACTGTGCATACCCCCTTCAGGAAACTACAAACCTTGGCTTGGTCGCTGCTATTGGACTTGGATTGTGAAGTACATGGGATCGAAACTCTCATTGCTTGAGAGTGGTTTAGGCAAGATACTCCTTAGAGAGGCAGCTAATGCGGACAGGTTCGTTGACTTGTTCTCGGGCACCGGCCGGGTGGCTTGGTATGTGGCTGAGGCAGTGGACGTACCTGTTCTCGCGGTGGATCTTCAGTACTATGCTGTTGTCCTAGCCGGAACAGTGATTGAACGGGACCATGTGATCAAAGAGAGTCAGGTCGTAGACAACTGGCTCCTATCAGCTACTAGGGTGATAGAGAGTACAGCAATGGAGGCTGATATGTTGATGTCGGTCTCTACTAAGGCACAGGTATTGGAGGCACGGAGACTGTGCAAACGTACACCGGGTGGCCCAATATGGACAGCGTATGGTGGCCACTACTACTCACCACTCCAAGCATTGATCTTCGATGTCTTACTACGCGACCTCCCACCAAGTCCTAGGTACCTGACACAGTTCTGTAAAGCACTACTCATCGTAGCAGCGTCGCGCTGTGCCGCTGCACCTGGACATACGGCCCAACCATTTCAGCCCACGAAGTCCGCAATGCCACACATCAGAACCAGTTGGCAGCGTGACCCGATTAGTATTATTAGGCAATTGTCCCCTAGTCTCGGTAGACGGCACGCCCTAAGGCGTGGTAATGCGAAGGTAGCCGACGCTAATGAACTCGCCGGGGCACTTACAGAGGGTGATCTTGTATTCTTGGATCCACCATATTCATCTGTTCACTATAGCCGATTCTATCACGTCCTAGAGACGATAGCACGGGGTGAATGTGGGCCCGTCTCAGGAGCTGGCCGTTACCCACCCGCTGCTGAGAGGCCCCGCTCCGCTTACAGTATTAAGTCGCTGGCCGGTACAGCCATGGTTCAATTGCTAAGACGGTTGTCTGTAAACAGGTGTCGGGTGATACTCACATTTCCTTCGGGCAGAGCCTCCAATGGGATAGAGGGCCATGAGTTGGCCGCCTATGCGCGACGTTGGTATACGGTTAGTCAGAGGGTATCACTCTCCGAATTCAGCACTCTAGGAGGCAACGGACGCAATAGAAGTGCCCGTCGAACGGTTGGAGAGATGGTTGCAGTTATGCATCCTTTGTAAGTATTGAGGACGGCTGGATGGACTGTCGGAGAACCCAGGTAGTGGTTCTCAGCGCACGTGGTCATGCTGAGGAGCCTTCACTTCAAACCCAAGAGTCACGAGCAGACTTCTAGTGTCCGGGTGACTTCAGTCCTCCGGTTCGTGACCGACCATTCGTTGGATCCTGACGATGTTGCCTGCCCAGCCGCAGGAGTTGCACCAAGTGTGGTAGACCCTCCGGTCGGCCTCCCAGTACTCCACGGAGATGCCTTCCGACCCTGTCACCGCGCCGGCGCAGTTGGGGCAGAAGCGGGGCATGTCCGCCAGGTGGGCGACCCGGTCGGGATCCCACCAGTGGGCGCCTCCGACGCGTCGCTCGGTCATCGCATCACATGGTCCGGGGAGCATCGAGATCGTAGGGCTGCCGCACCGCGTACTCGTCGGAACTCGGGACCTCGCCCCGGGCCCGGGCCGCCTCGAGATGGATCTTGCGGAGGGTGTCCAACGCCGGTGAGTATCTAGTCGAGCCCATGTCAAGCCATGCGAGGGCGAAGTCGATGCTGGCGCCGAACTTCTTCTTCTCGCAGGGAAGCTCGATCCGCTGGTGCGGGGTGCGGGTGAAGCCCACAGTCGGATTCTCACCCGCTTCCACCCGGGCCATCTGCGCCTTGAACATGCGCCGCAACATGATCACCCCGATATCGGACTTGCCTATGTGTTCGGCGCTCCGGTCGTTGATGGCGCCCTGGCTGACCCAGGCCATCACATCCTGGCCCTCGATGTAGTCGACGATGTGGCGACCCTTGGCGTCTAGCCACTCGTACTCGTAGTCGACCGGGTAGATCTGCTCCGGGTAGCTGTCGAGACCCTCCGGATGGTGGTTCGAGTAGAACATCGCCCACGTAGTGGTGTCGTCTACCGGCACCCGGATCTGCATCTGGTCGATACCGGCACCCCCCACCCGCATGGAGTGCGGGAAGACCAGCGGATGCCCGATGGCCCAGTCGTCGTCCTCCTCGGTGTGGCCCTCCAGCACCCTCCGCTTCAGGATGCCCCACTCCATGGCGTCGAAGCCGACCTTGAGATGCTTCTTCTGGAAGGACTTGGGAGCGACGAATCCCTGCTGGGAGCCCAGGAACTCGAAGTAGCGCCCGTGCAGATACTCGACATGGTGGGGATCGACCGAGTTCTCCATGATCTGCAGCCAGTTGCAGGGCAGCATCGAGTGGCCCACGTCGATGAACCCCGGATCCACGAAGACGTCGAAGCGGGGCAGTTCGGGGGCCGGGTCGGGACCGATGTAGGCCCAGACCATCCCGCCCAGCGCCTCAGCCCTGCCTGCAAAGGCCTTGACATAGCGCATGAAGGCGGTCTTGCCCGGCTCGGCAGGCTGCTCGATGCAGTTCCCGGAGCAGTCGAACTTCCAACCGTGGTAGCCGCACCGGAGCCCGTCCTCCTCCACCACGCCGTAGATCAGTGAAGCGGCCCGGTGCGGGCAGGCCTCCTGGACGATGCCGTAGCCACCTTGGGGGGTCTTCCACAGGGCGAAGTCCTCGCCCAGCAACCGGACCTTCCGGATTGGCCAGTCGTCGAGTTCCCTCGTGAAGGCGACCGGATACCAGTAACGGCGCAGTAGCTCGCCCATCGGCGTACCCGGACCGACCCGGGTCAGCCGCTCGTTCTGCTCCTTGGAAAGCATTGCCTCGCTCCTTTGTCCTCAGCGGTCTACCTGCAGGACGGTCACGCTCGCCCCACCGTCAACGCTACCGGGGCAGGGTACGTCACCACCCTCGTAGGCCGACCACTCCATCCGGATAACCCTCTTCCGTCTACCGGCACCTCGCGCCGTCAGCCGATGACCGTTACGGTGCCGGAGCTTCCGTCAACCCGAAGCATCGTGCCGTTCTCGATGTCCCTGGTACCGAAGGCCGTCCCCGTCACTGCCGGCAGGCCGTACTCCCGGCACACGATGGCCGCGTGGGACATCATGCCGCCTATGTCGGTGACGGCAGCCCCGATCGTTCCGAAGGCCGGGGCCCAACTGGGCGCGGTGATCGGCGCCACCAGGATCTCTCCCTCCTGCAGCTGGCCGATGTCGTCGGCCGACATGACGACCCGGGCGGGTCCCTCCGCCACTCCTGGGGAGGCGGCGAAGCCACGCAGGTCGCCGTCGCCCTCGTCTCCGGCACCCAGCCACATGCCGATGCTCTCCGAGGTGATCCCCCAGAGCATGATCGTGAACGGCTCGGTGACCACCTCCGGGGGGTCGCCCAGGGCCGGCGGCGGGCTCCAACTCCGCAAGGCGTCCACGATGCCCTTGCGCCGTGCCACCTCCCGCGGCCAGTAGACCGGGCCCCGGGAGTGGGTCCCGACCGCCCAGGCCGAGTACATGTCCCAGAGGGCCTCGTTCACCTCGTCCCGCTTCATGTAGAAGACGTCGTCGCGGGAGGCGAGGAACCCTTCCTTGACGAACACGTCGCCCAGTTCCTTCATCTTGCGGAACATCACCGAGTGGCTCCAGTGCTCGACGTAGAAGTTGTGGTTCTCCACGTACGGGAACACCACCCGCGCGAGGCCCAGCTTGCCCTGGAACGCTTCCCGGTCCTCGTCGGAGGACAGCAGTGCCGTGTACCCCTCGACGATCCGGTCCCGCTCGGCGCGGATCCTCTCGATCGGTCGTGCCACGTCTTCGCCGGCCTTGATGCGTTCCACGTACCCGGCCACGAAACCCAGCGGTATCTCGGGATGCTCGATCCAGACCTTGTCGCTGTGGTAGAAGCCGTTCCCCGCCGAGTAGTTGAACCAGGGGTGCTTCACCGAGTTCCAGTGGTCCATGAACGGTGTGCCTTCGAGGGCGTCGAGGCCCCCGGCAAGCTGGTCCTCCAAGCCGTGCTCCACCACGATGGCGGCAAGGGCCTTGAGCTCCTCGTCAGGACGGAACAGGTCCACCTCGACGCCCGCCACCATCCGGGCGATAGCCAGGTCGGGGATGTTGGGGAAGGCCTGTTTGCAGAACCCGAAGTAGTCCAGGTAGGCGGCGTAGCCCAGGTTGAGGAACTCGAAGTGGTAGTGCCAAAGCTTCAGGCCGAGGTTGAGCAGCCCCCGGTACTCCTCCTGGATGGTGAGGCCCGAACCGGTTCCGTGCCCTTCGGTGATGACCTCCAAGTCCTCCTTCTCGGGCAAGGGCGAGAAGCTGATCGCTTCCATCTCGGCGATCAGGTCCTTCATCTTGACCAGCCACTTGTCGTACAGGTCGCCCCAATTCATAAAGTAGAAGCCGGCCCTCTCCATGAACTGCGGGACGCGGGCCTCGATCTCGGCGCCGTCCAGAACGGGCACCGGAGTCAGGTACGCGTAGCCGTTCAGCACCCGGTAGTCGATCCCCAGCGCAGGCGGGATCAGGTAGTGGCGGGTGTTGTACTGCGACAGCGCCGCTATGGCGTACTCGTACCAGGTGGCATCCCAAGGGGTGAGAGGTTCGGCCCAGTGGATGCTGTCCTGGAACCAGAACGTGGCCTCCTCGTAGTCCCGTCGGTCCTGGGAGAACGGCAGGGAATATGTGTACAGATCCTCCCACCCTTCAGCGCCGGGTGGGGTCTCCGCCTCGAACGGGCTGGGAAAGCGGCTGGCCATTTGTGAATCTCCTTCTCCGTTGAATGTTCGCCTGGCTTGCATGCTTGATTGTCGGTATCCAACTCACCCTGCTTCGTTCCTGTCATTCCTCCCCGTCATCTGCGGTTGTGGCGCCTCGCGTGTGGATCGGCGAGAGCAGGGTCGTGACGATGCTGTCCATGAAACCGGACGCTGGTTGGGACACTTGGCGGGGTGCCCGGCGGCTCCATACGGTCTCGGGCCTGCTCTGGAGCATGACCACGTTCCGGCCTTCCGGCAGGTGCCGGTCCACGGCCCACTCGATGTCCTGCGGGGCACCGAAGTAACGCTCTACGGCCTTCGCCATACGGGTGATCTCGAGTAGTTCCGGATCGGTGACCGAAGGACTTCCCTGCCGGTCTTCTCCGACCTCGCGCCACTGAACGCCGCTGCCGTCGGAGGCCATCACCAACTCGGTGTGTTTGGGAGAGATGGTGCGCGAGTGGATCTCGAGGATCACCTTGTCGACCAGGAAGTTGTCCGGCGTGACCTCCCCCGACACGACCGCCTCGCCGAGTCCCCAGGACGACTCGATGGCGACCTGGGATCGGTCGCCGGTGGCGGGATCGAGAGTGAATGCCACCCCTGCTGATTTGGGATCGACCATCTGCTGGACGACCACCGACATCGACACCACCTCATGATCGTGATCCATCGCGTGACGGTAGGACATGGCTCGGCCGGTGAAGAGGGACGACCAGCATCGCTGGACATGCTCGACCACGGAGGCACCACCCCGCACCCAGAGAAAGGTGTCCTGCTGGCCGGCGAAGCTGGCATCGGGTAGATCCTCCGCGGTTGCGCTCGAGCGGACGGCCACCGGCACGTCTTCCTGGTTGCAGCGCCTACACAGTTCCGCGTATGCGGAGCGTATAGCTTCTTCCACCTCGGCATCCATCGGAAGGGCCTCGATCCGGGTCCGGATGTCCTTCGAGATACCACGGATTCCGGATGGATCGTCGAAATCGACCTTAGCGAGGAGTGCCCGAATTGCCTCTATTGCTTCGGGGTGGTTCCTGATCGTCTCGAACCCGTCGGTGGTGACGGCGAAACCGGGCGGGACGGGAAGGTCCGCCTTGATCATCTCGCCCAGGCCGGCGTTCTTACCCCCGACTCTCGGCCGGTGCTCGGGCATGTAGTCCTCGAACCATATGACGAATCGGTTGCTCATGAACGGCCCTCTCTTCCGCGTGGGTGCCGGACGGGGGAGGTTGGCATCAGGAGCGACCGTCGGGCAGGCGTCACACACGGCAGCAGTCGTTTGTCGGTGACCGGTGGCCCGTGGTAGGTGTTCCGTCCGTGACCGTGCGGATCCGGTGCTCGAAATCAGACATCGTGTATCCCGTATTCCCCTGGCGGTGGTGTCCATTGCTCGTCGAGGGACCATGTGGGAAGGTCTTCGATCTCGGGAACCAGCACCTCCTGAACCCGGTTCCGGTAGATGACGAGGGCTTCCCGCCCATCCTCCATCAGCTTCACCCTGACGTGCTCCGTGTTGTAGGGCTCGCCCGGGTCGTACCCGAACGCCCATATGGCAAAGGCGCGGATCGGCCCCGAGTGGGTGGCTATCACGATGCGTGCCCCCAGATCCGCGGCGGCCAACCTCCTGATCCCTGTCCAGAAGCGCCGCACGCACAGTGCCGGAGGCTCGAAGTGCAGCATCGGAATGGTCAACCAGTGCTGGATCGGATCGCCGCCGCCGTATTGGGTGCGCCAGAATCGATCGATCTCCACGAGCCAGGAGGGCCGGTCACCCAGCGCGATCCGCTCGAAGCGCTCGAGTACCGAGTAGTAGAGGCGGAAGGCGGCGGTCACGTCCATGATCCCGTCGGGCGTTGCGACCATGAAGTTTCGGAACTCGTCGAAGGACTGCGGGGCGGCAACCTTGACATCCTTCTCGAACAGTTCGAGACCGTCGAGCACGGCCCGGTGTATCTGCTCGATGGTCTGGCCGGCCCGGTTGGTGGCGGCGTGGGCGAGCACGATCCTTTCCCCGGTCCCGACCCGCCTGGCGAGGGTGTGTCCAACGGTGCGTGCCTGCCAGGAGCCGAGCGGGGTGATGCCCGCCTCCGTCGAGTAGCCCTGGGTCTCGGCGTGCCGGACGAGGTATACGTCGTTCACGACCGGACGGTTTGCCTGTGGCGGGGCTCCGATCTCTTTGTTCCGGTTGTCCTCGCTGAGCACCATCTGCATCCCGTGGTCCGATCGCTCCCAGAGTGGAGGCAAGGGAGCAGTGATGGCCTCCACCTCGCGGCGCTGGCGGAAGCGCCGCAGGTAGAGGGGGGTACCGTCGTCTGGTCTCTCTTCCGCTTCGGCAGATCTGGCTGCCCGCTCGAGATAGCGGGCCAGGTACAGGGGCGCCTCGTCCCGTTCGGTGCGCGGCAGGTCGGGACGACGGCTGCTCACGAATGCACCGTCATGAAGCGGTGGTCGACCACCCCTTCGTAGTAGAAGACCGCCCTCCCCATCTCGGCTTCGGTCCAGGTCACCGGCTCCCGGTCCGGATCGACCCAGTAGCCGCCGGTGTAGACCTCGTTACGGTTGCCGGCCGGATCGAAGAAGTAGAGCCCGTGACCTCGCGTGGCCCCGTGGCGGGTGGGACCTGCATCGATGGGAATGCCGTGGTAGGAGCAGATATCGGCGGCCTTGCGGACCTCGTTCCAGTCGTCGAGCCAGAACGCCATGTGGTGGAAGGCCCCGTTGGGTCCGGTGACGAAAGCGATGTCGTGAGCGGTGTGGGTACGTTCCAGGAAAGTCACCAACTGGTGCCCGTCGTCGGCCAGTATCTGCTCGGTGAGGCGGAAGCCGAGCACGTCGGTGTAGAAGGCAGTGGCGCCGTCCACGTCCTCGCACATGAGGAAGATGTGGTCCAGCCGGGGAGGATGGATCCCCACCAGGCCCTGCGGTTCCGGAGGCGGGTTGGTGAGGGGGAGCAGGTTGCCCACCTGGGCCATTCCCCAGACCAACTCCGTGGTGTGACCGGAGGGCGCTTCGAACTGCACCGTGGTACCCGAGCCGGCACCGAGATCACCGGCCTCGTAGCGCTTGGTCGGGATCCCGGCCGCTTCGACGTTCGCGGCTAGCTCTTCGAGGTCAGACCGACGCTCTACCTTGAAGCCGAACCTCTCCAAGCCGTAGGTAGGGGCGTACTCGAGGATCACACTGTGATGCTGGTGCTCGTCCCAGCACTTCATATAGACCCGCTCCGCCTCTCTGGCCGTCTCGATCAGTCCCACCACCTCCGAGTAATAGGCGGTAGCCAACTCGATGTCGGGAACCCGGACCACCACATGCGAGAGGCGCAGGATGCCCATCAGAGGTCTTTCCGTTGAATGGCTCTGCGGCATGCCCCAGCGGCGGTGTCGAGGGTCACGTATGAACTCGCATGAAGCGCTCGTTGAGTTCGCCTTCGTAGTAGAAGATCGCCTTGCCGATGTTGTCCTCGGTCCAGGTGATGGTGGGAAAGTCCGGGTCAGGCCGGTAACCGCCGGTGAACACCTCGTTGCGCGTTCCCATCGGGTCGAAGAAGTAGATGGTGCTGCCCCTGGTGATACCGTGGCGGGTGGGACCCACGTCGATCTGGATGGAGTGGTAGGCGAGGATGTCCGCGGAACGGCGGACATGATCCCAGTCGTCGAGCCAGAAGGCGAAGTGGTGCAGGCCCCCGTTGGGACCCGAGACCACCGCCAGGTCGTGGGGGGAGTGGCTCCGCTCCAGCCAGGTCCCGATCTGGCGACCCTCCCCGTCCAGGAGCTGTTCGGTGATGCGGAACCCGAGGATCTCGGAGTAGAACCTGGTGGCTTCCCCTACCTCCTCGGCGGTGACCAGAAGGTGGTCCATCCTGGGCGGTGCGATTCCGGGTAGATCGAGCGGGACCGGAGGCGGGTTGACCTTGGGGAGCAGTCCGCCCACCCGTTCCACCTCCCGCACCAGTTCCATCGTGTGACCCGACGGTGTGGCGAAACGGATGGATTCGCCCTGTCCGATCTCCTCCCCCCTAGAGATACGCTCGACCCTGAAGCCGAACGCCTCGACGCGGTCTTCGAGGTCGGCCAAGTCGTCGTCGGCCTCGACCTTGAAGGAGAAACGGTCGATACCCACGCGGGGGTCGTAGCGAACCGCCAGCGAGTGGTGATCCTCCTCGTCCCAGCACTTGAAGAAGGCACGGTCCGAGGTCCGCTCCACCTCGAGCATCCCCATCACGTCGGTGTAGTAGGCCGACGCGAGGTCGAGGTCAGGAACCGTGATATCCACATGGCTCAACCGGAGAATGCCCATCAGGACCCGATCCGTCGCTGTTGACACGTAACTTACGATCCCCGCTCTGGCTCCGGAAGCAGTGTTCCGCATAGAAGAACACAAGCCCTCCGTTATGGCGCGCCTCCGAGCCCGGCGCCGCTGTGTCGGCAAGTGCTACGACGCTTGCTCGGCAGGCACCGCCCTTCCAGGAACCTGTAACACTGTCAACCAACACCGGTCCGGAGGCGGGTAACGCACCGTCTTGTGTAGTTCGTGGGATTTTCGGTTCACGATCCCATACCGCTGGCCGGTACAGCCGTCCACGGAGAAACCGGTTCGGGATCGCGTCACAGGCATCAGTCACAATAGGGGGTGGTTCGGTCAGACCTGTTTGAGGTCCCAGCGACAGGAACCGGCGATATTGACTGGGCGTGGGGGGTAGCTGTGTTGGTCTCGCAGGAGCCAGACATCATGGTGTTGATCGATCAGGCTCCCTGGCGGGAGGCTGTCGCGTACCGGGATTCGTGGCCTCACGAGTATGTGGTGGTTAAGAAGGACGGACAGGAGAACCTCCTGTCTACTATTTGTGTTCGGACTGCCGCTGGCGAACACGTCGAGTGTCAGTTCTTTAGCCAGACGCGGAAGTATCTGTTCTTGGGCGACTACAAGTGCTGGACGATGACGGACTGTGCGGAGTTGGGCCTGGACACCGGCGACTATGTGCTCAACCGTGCTCTGCTTTACAAGGAACGACATGACTTCGTTATCAGGCCAGGGGGCACCGGCATGATGGGAGGAAGATGACCGAGATAAAAGACGTGGACCAAGGAACGCAGCGGGTGCCTGTACGGTCTCTGTGGCCGCATGAGGCATATGACTTCACACGATGGCTGGCTGAGAACCTGGACCTGCTGGGTGGTGAAATCGGGTTGAGCTTGGAGTGGGTCAACACCGAGGAGCCCGTCGGCCCGTTCTTCTTGGACATACTGGCGAAAGAAGCCGCCACGGGTAGGTCGGTAGCGATTGAGAACCAACTCAAGTGGACCAACACCCACCATCTGGGCCAGTTACTCACATACGCCACGGGATGCGAAGCACGCGTAGCGATCTGGGTCGCTACCGAGTTCCAGCACGAGCATGCCGAAGCCCTATATCGGCTGAACGAGTGGACCGTCTCCGGGATTGACTTCTACGGTGTCAGGGTCGAAACTGTTCGCCGCACCGCAGACTCCCAACCTGAACCCAGGTTCCGCAAGGTCGTATGGCCCGGGGGTTGGAACAAGGACATCACACTGCGATCCGACCCGCCGCGGGGTATGGAACACAAGGCGTTCTTCCGGCCACTGATCGCTGAACTGGAGAAAAGGAGATTCTCCGATCAGCCCCCCTTCAAACGTTGGGGTCACCAGAGCCGCTTCTTTCGCTCCCCAGTCAACCAAGGCATCTCGTACATAGCGGCCCTTGATCGGACCGCAAGGGTTGGCCTCCATATCGAGACCGGAGACAAAGACCTAACCAAGTTCGTGTTCGACGCTCTGGTCAACGACCAGCAACATCTGGAAGCGAGGACTGTCGCCGATCCAGCGCCGAGATGGGATTGGCGTAGGCACGACAGGTGGAACTACTCCAGCATCCTCCTATTCAGGGACGGGAAGATAGACGACTCCCCGGGCAAGCTGGAGGAGTCCAGGCAGTGGATGCTCCAACTCCTGCACCAACTCCGTTGCGCCTTTGACCCACCCATCGAGAAGATCCTCTGCCAACACCAATCACAACCAACGAACGACGGCTGATGTTCCAAGCTGGCTGGGGCGAACCGGCAACCGCTGCCAACCGGACACGAACCACGACGTCGGTCAATCGGTCCCATACTCGGACCACCGACAACCGACCAACGGTATTCCGCATAGAAGAACGCGGCGCTAGCATGACTTCCGTGTCCAGACCACGGCCGGAAGATATCCGGGCTGCCATGGCCGACTACGTCAGCAACGTCCACGGCGCCTACGCGAGGGTTGCCCTCACGTACCCACCCGCGGTGCAGGGAGGTCTCCCGCTGCTGGCCGCTCCGTTCACGGTCGTGGCGGCGGGAGCGCGCAACCTCCATGTGATCGCCACCGGAGACCGCCTAGCCGCTCCCCGAGGGCCGGAGGTCTCGGCCGACTACGAGCAGGACGGGATGGCGTGGACCCTCCGCTTCCTGGATCCGGTGGTGCTCCCTGCGCTCGGAACAGCCGAGACCGGCGAGCGACCCGACCCCGGCTCGGTCAGGAGGGTCGTCGGGATCGGGGGTCATCACTACCACCTGGTGGTCCGGCCCGGTTCGGACCTCACCGCCCACCATGCCACCCATGCCGGCACCGGCCTTGCCAACGCCCACCTGTCCGCAGCGCGCGACTACGAGTCCATCCTCGCCCGTTCGTCCGATCCTGGCCTGGTCGACGAACTCGCCGCAGCCGACACGGCCGGTCTGACCCGTGCACATGGGTTGCTCGCCTGCGCTCTGGCGCCGTGGAGCGAGGGCGTGAAGAGTGCAGCAGCCTCCGGAAACCGCAGGGAGGTGAGGAGGGCACTGCTCGCCGCCCTCCGGCGAGACGGGTGAGCGGACCCACCCTGTCGTCGGTGCGCAACGCGGCCCGGGTGCTCAAGGAGTTCTCGTCGGAACGACCAGAGCTGGGGGTCTCGGAGTTGTCCCGCCGACTCAGCCTTGGCAAGTCCACCGTGCATCGCCTGCTCACCACCCTGACCGAGGAACACCTGCTCGTGAAGAATCCCGACACCGGTCGCTACCGGCTCGGGCTGGCCATGTACGACTTGGGCAACACCGCGGTAACGGGCCTCAACCTGCACGCCGCCCTGGCACCTCCCATGAACTGGCTGCAGGACGTGAGCGGCGGCACTGTGCACGCCGGCGTGCTCGACCTCCGCGAGGTGATCTACATCGAGCGCCTCGACTCGCCCCACATGCTCCGCCTCTTCATAAAGGTGGGGCGCCGCCAGCCGGCACATTCGACCAGCACCGGAAAGTGCCTGCTCGCCCACCTCAACAGTGCCACGCTGGACCGGATCCTCGACGGATGGAAGATGGAGCGGAAGACCGCACACACCATCGTCGACCCCACGACGTTCCGCCGGCAACTCGTGGAGATCCGCCGCCAGGGTTACGCCTGCAATCTCGAGGAGACGGAGTTGGGAGTCATCTCGTTGTCGGCCCCGATCCGCGATCGAAGCCGTACGGTGGTAGCGGCTGTCTCCGTGGCAGGCGCCAAGTCGCGCTTCGGGTCCGAGTTGCTCGGCCTCTCCCAATCCGTCCGGGAAGCCGCGGCCGTGGCATCGCACCAACTGGGTTACCGGCGATGACCCGTAGTCCGTGATGGTGTAGGCACGTAAGAACGTTGATTTCAAGTGTATTACGTCTTGACATGATGCACAGAGTCCCGGTACGCCGTTCCGGTACTTCCCCTATCGCTTCGCCGGTAGGGCCGAGACCGCCTCTTCGGGGCGGTCTCTGTCTTTTCTCGGAATGTTCCGTTTCTTCACGAGAACGGTTCTCAGAGATAACTCCGTTCCAGGCCCTTGCTAGCTAGATCAGATAGACTATAATGATGGTTATGAACTGGTTGAGTGAGTACCACCGAGGACAGGTTCTAGGCAAGCCTGAAGAAGGTCGGAGGGATGGGACCGTCGGAGAACACCCACGGGATCCTGGGCTCGCCGAGCAAGTACCCGATATCCGATCCCTTCGAGGGTCTCTAGCCGATCACGACCTGCTTGACGACCTGCGGCGCGATCACCTGGCTGAACCGAGGTGACAGTCGCGCTCGACTCATGGGCCGTTCTGTGTTTTCTCCGGAACGAGGGACCGAGTGCGGTCCGGGTGGAGGAGGCCTTGTTGCAGCATCCTGTGATGAGTTGGATCAACCTCGGAGAAGTGTATTACATCACGATGCGTCGAGAAGGAGAAGCGGTAGCTCGGCGGATCTTGGCGACGCTTCTCGCGTCCGTGATTGCCGATGAAGCTACCCCCGCACGCGTAGTGGAGGCTTCCCGTATCAAAGCCCGCTACGCGATGGCCTTCGCTGATGCCTTCGCCGTGGCCACCGCCCAAGCCCACCGGGCAGTTCTGCTCACCGGCGACCCTGAGATCCTCGACGCCGATGGAACCTGGGTGGCCGAAGACTTGCGTCACTGACTCGGTGTCCTGGGCAGACTCGTTTCTCCCATAGGCCACACCTCCAACCGGCTCGTTCCGCATAGAAGAACGCCGCCGAGAAGAGCCTCGCCTCCTTGGGTACGGTAGGTCCTACCGCCTACCCGAGACGAGGACGGAACGATGACGACCGCGCAGGCGCGGGCCGGGGCGCTGTACGCCGCACGCAGGGATCGCATTCCCATTGAACCCTTCACCGACACCGATCCCGCCATGACCGCCGGCGCGGCCTACGAGGTGCAGACCTGCTTCGCGTCGATGCTGCTCGACGGCGGGGACGCCGTTTCCGGATACAAGCTCGGCCTGACCTCCAAGGCCATGCAGAAGATGATGGGCATCTCCGATCCCGACTACGGTCCGGTGCTCCACTCGATGATCCACGAGGGGGAACTCGACGCCTCCTCCTTCATCCGGGCGCGGGCAGAAGCGGAGATCGCCCTGGTGCTCGACCGGCCGCTCGCCGGGCCCAACGTCACCAGCATCGAGGCGGCCAGGGCGGTCGGCGGAGCGGTGGCCGCCATCGAGGTGGTCGACTCCCGGATTGCCGACTGGCGGATAAAGCTGGCCGACACCATCAGCGACCTCGCCTCGATCGGCGGGGTGGTCCTGAGTAGCCGCATCGTGCCGGTCGACTTCGACCTGCGGCTGGTGGGCATGACCTTCTCGCTTAACGGCTCGGTAGTGGCCACGGGAGCAGGGGCCGCCGCGCTTGGGAACCCGATCACGGCTCTGGCATGGCTCGCCAACACTCTGGCCCCTCACGGCGTAACCCTGGAACGGGGCATGTTCGTCATGACCGGCGCGCTCCACGCTGCGGTGGATGTGAACGCCGGCGATGTGGTGCGGGCCGAATTCGACCGCCTTGGTCCGGTGTCCCTGAGGATGGCTTGAGTGTCCCGCCTGCGCTGTGCCATCGTCGGCAGCGGTAACATCGGCACCGACCTGCTCTACAAGCTTCTCCGCTCCGATGTCCTGGAAGTGGCCGCCATGGTGGGCATCGATCCGGCCTCGGAGGGCCTGGCCCGCGCCAGGGTGGAAGGAGTCGAGGCCACCTCGGAAGGCGCCGATTGGCTGATTGGGCGCGCCGACCAGTTCGATGTCGTGTTCGAGGCCACGTCAGCGTGGGTCCACCGGATGAACGCCCCCCGCTACCGGGAAGCAGGACTCAAGGCGATCGACCTGACCCCTGCCAAGCTCGGACCCGTCGTGGTTCCCCCGGTCAACCTGGACACGCACCTGGATGCCCCGAACCTGAACCTGATCACCTGCGGCGGCCAGGCCACCGTCCCGATCGTGTCGGCGGTGGTGGCGGTGGCGCCGGTCCCCTACGCGGAGATCGTTTCCACGGTGGCGTCGGTTTCGGCCGGGCCCGGTACCCGCCAGAACATCGACGAGTTCACCAAGACGACTTCTGCTTCGCTGGTCGAGGTGGGAGGCGCCGACCATGGCAAGGCCATCATGGTCCTCAACCCCGCCGATCCGCCCATCCTGATGCGCAACACAGTCTTCTGCGCGCTGGGCGACGGCTACGACCGGGACGAGGTGGCGGAGTCGATCACCGGGATGGTCCGCACCGTCGCCTCCTACGTACCCGGTTACCGGATCAGGGCGGAACCCGTGTTCGACGAGGACCTGTTCCGCACCCCCGGCGGGGACGTCAAAGCCCGGGTGGTGGTCCTTCTGGAGGTGGAGGGCGCCGCCGACTACCTACCCCGGTACGCGGGCAATCTAGACATCATGACCGCATCGGCGGTGCGTGTAGCCGAGGCCCTGGCGGCCGCCGGATGACCGCCGCCTTCCGCCTCACCGACTCCACCCTCCGGGACGGCTCCCACGCGGTGGCCCACCAACTCACTGAGAACCAGGTCCGGCGGGTGGTGACCGGCCTGGACCGGGCCGGAGTGCCGGTGATCGAGGTCAGCCACGGGGACGGGCTCGGGGGCTCCTCGTTCAACTACGGCTTCTCCCACACCGACGAGATGAACCTGCTGCGGGTGGCCGTGGACACAGCGGTCACCTCCAAGATCGCGGTGCTGATGCTCCCCGGCATCGGGGTGAAGGACGACCTTCGCCGGGCCGCCGCCATGGGAGCGCGGGTAGCCCGAATCGCTACCCACTGCACCGAGGCGGACATCTCCGAGCAGCACATCGCCCTAGCCAAGGAACTCGGGATGGAAGCGGTGGGGTTCCTCATGATGTCCCACATGATCGAGCCGGAGGCCCTGCTCGAACAGGCCCGGCTCATGGAGTCCTACGGAGCAGACGTGGTGTACACGGTGGACTCTGCGGGGGCGATGACCATCGACGACGCCCGCCGCCGGGTGGCCACTCTAAAGGCCAACCTCTCGTGCCAGGTCGGGATCCATGCCCACAACAACCTCTCCCTGGCGGTGGCCAACTCCCTGGCGGCTCTCGAGGAGGGAGTCGACCAGATAGACGGGTGCATGACCGGGCTCGGGGCCGGAGCCGGGAACTGCCCCACCGAGATCCTGGTGGCCGCATGCGAGAAGACCGGCTGGGAGACCGGAATCGACCCGATCTCGCTCATCGAGGTGGCCGACGATGCGGTGCGGCCGATCCGGCCCGAGCAGGGGGTCATCGACGGTGACGGGCTCCTGCTGGGCTACGCCGGCGTCTACGGCTCGTTCCTGCTGCACTCCAAGCGAGCGGCCGAACGCTACGGGGTCCTGACCAGGGACATCCTGCTGGAGCTGGGAGAACGGAAGGTGGTGGGCGGCCAGGAGGACATGATCATCGACGTGGCGATGGAGCTGCAGCGGCGGGCGGCGGCAGCGCAACCTCCGGCGAGTTGAGAAGGCGCGACAGGCTATGGAACAGGGACCAGCTATGAACAACTCGATCGACTCGGCCGCCTCCCGGTTGGTCGAAGCAGTCACAACCCGCACCGCTATCGGCGCTCTCACCGACGAGCGGTCCTTCACCGTCGACGAGGCCTACGACATCCAGGATGCGGTGCTCGCCCAGGCAGCGGTCGACGGCGAATCGGTCGTGGCCGCCAAGCTGGGCCTGACCAGCCGTGCAAAGCAGGAACAGATGGGGGTTTCGGAGGCCCTGTATGGCTGGTTCACCGATCGCCACCGCCTGGATCCGGGACAACCGCTGGACAGCAGCCGGCTGATCCAGCCACGAGCCGAACCGGAGATCGCGTTCGTAACCTCGAAGGACCTAGAGGGGCCGGTCGGGCTGCATGACGTTCTCGCCGCCACCGCCGCCGTGGCGCCGGCGATCGACATCCTCGACTCCCGCTTCGCGGGCTACGCGTTCACGCTGGCCGACGTGGTGGCCGACAACTGCAGCGCCGGAGCGTTCGCGGTCGGGAATCCGTTACCGCTCGGCGACCTCGACCTGTCACTGGTCGGCTGCGTGTTCGAGAAGAACGGCGAGGTCGCTGCCACCGCGGCCGGGGCGGCAGTACTGGGACACCCGGCTTCAGCAGTCGCCTGGTTCGTGCGGAAGCTGGCCGAACGTGACAAGGGTCTGGCGGCCGGGTCGCTCGTGCTGGCCGGAGCGTTGACCGGCGCTCTAGCGGTCGCCCCGGGTGACACGGTGGTTGCCTCGTTCGACCGGATCGGCTCGGTCGGCCTGTCCGTGGCATGAGCGACCGCCCCGGCGCGCCGAGCCTCGACCCGGATACGATCGAGGAACTCGCCGGCCGGCTCGATCGGGCTCGTCTCTCCCGGATTCCCACCACCAGATTGACCGACGACCACCTCCATCTCACCGAGGGCGATGCGTATGCCATCGCGGACCGGGGCATGAAGCTGAGAAGGGACCGGGGCGAGCGGGTGGTGGGCGCAAAGCTCGGATTCACATCCGCCGCCATGCAGAGGGCGCTGGGAGTGGATTCGCCCAACTTCGGATGGCTGACCCACCCGATGATCGTCTCCGATGCGACGGTGTCCCTGGGGGAGTTGATCCACCCGAAGGCCGAGCCTGAGATCGCCTTCCTCCTGGGAAAGGACCTCGCCGGCCCCGGCGTCTCCGCCGAACAGGTTCTCTCCGCCACCGCCTACGTGATGCCGGTCATCGAAGTGGTCGACTCCCGGTTCGTGGACTTCCGGTTCCGGGCGCTTGACAACACCGCCGATAACTCGTCGGCGGGAAAGGTGGTGCTGGGAACCCGGGCAACGAGGCCGGCCTTCGACCTGTCGAGAGTCGGCGTGGTCGTGACGTTGAACGGTCACGTTCTCTACACGTCTTCGGGGGCAGCGGCTTACGGGCATCCGGCAGCGAGCGTCGCCTGGCTGGTCCGCCGCCTGGCAATGTCCGGCCGGGGCCTCGAGGCCGGCCACCTGGTGATCTCCGGTGGCCTCACCGGTCCCATCGCACTGGAACCAGGTACCCAAGTAGTTGTCGAGATCGACCGTTTGAGTAGCGCGTCCATGCAAGTCACCAGTTAGGGGAGCGGGGAACCGGAACCGCCATGACCAAAGAGGAGCCGACATGCCGATAATCACCGTCAACCTGCTGGAGGGCCGCTCGCAGGAGATGATCGAGAAGATGATCACCAACGTCTCGGAAGCGGCAGCGAGCAGCCTCGACGCCCCCATCGAGTCGGTGCGGGTCATGGTCAACGAGATGCCGGCTCACACGTTCGGGATCGGCGGGCGTCCGTCATCGGTGGTGATGGCCGAACGTCGGGCCGCCGCCTCCCGAGAACCGACCGAAGCCCAGGAGGAACCAGCATGATCACGCTACGGCACTTCATCGGGGGCGAGTTCACCGACCCGTCCTCGGGCGAGACCTTCGAATCGATCAGCCCGATCGACAACAAGCCGATCGCCACCGTCGCCAGGGGCGGTCCCGACGACATCGACCGGGCGGCCCAGGCAGCCCGGGCTGCTTTCCCGGCCTGGGCAAGCATGGATCCTGCGGAGCGCCGCAAGGTTCTCTACCGGGTGGCGGAAGGTATCGAGGCTCGCCTCGATGAACTGGCCGAATGGGAGGTGCGGGACATGGGCAAACCGATAGGCGCAGCCCGCTCCAAGGACATCCCCCGGTCGGCCCACAACTTCCGTTTCTTCGCCGACGCCGCCGAACACGCCTTCACCAAGGCCTTCTCGAAGCCCTGGGACGGGGTGCTCACGTACGAGTTGCGGGAGCCGCTCGGGGTGGTGGGAGCCATCTCCCCGTGGAACTTCCCGCTGATGCTGCTCACCTGGAAGGTGGCGCCGGCTCTGGCCTACGGATGCACGGTGGTGGCGAAACCGGCAGAGCAGTCGCCAGTGACCGCCACGCTCCTGGCTGAGATCTGCCGGGACGCCGGAGTCCCGGACGGTGTCTTCAACCTGGTCCACGGATTCGGACCCGCCGAAGCCGGCGAAGCCCTCGTGGCCCACCCCGACGTGGACGCAATCACCTTCACGGGAGAATCGGCTACCGGCAAGGCGATCATGGCCACCGCGGCTTCCGGCCTCAAGAAGCTCTCCTTCGAGCTGGGCGGCAACTCGCCCAACATCGTGTGTGCCGACGCCGACATGGACAAGGCCGTGGCCGGATCGCTGCGTGGCATCTTCACAAACCAGGGCGAGGTCTGCCTGGCCGGGGCGAGGCTCCTGGTCGAGCGCCCGATCTACGACGAGTTCGTGGCGCGCATGGTCGACGGGGCGGAGCGCTACGTGGTGGGCAACCCGCTCGATTCCTCGACGGGGATGGGTCCACTGGTCTCCACCGAGCACATGGAGAAGGTCCTGTCCTACATCGATCTCGCCACCGAGGAGGGGGCCAAGCTGATGACCGGCGGCTTCCGGATCATGGACGGGGACCTCGCCCACGGCAACTACGTAGCCCCGACCATCTTCGCCGACGCCGACAACCACATGCGCTCGTGCCAGGACGAGATATTCGGACCGGTGGAGATGGTGATCCCCTTCGACGACGTCGACGAGGCCATCGAGGTTGCCAACGCCACCCGCTACGGGCTGGCCGGAATGGTGTGGACCACCAACGTGAACACCGCCCACAAGGTGGCCAGAGAGGTAAAAGCGGGCACCATGTGGGTGAACTGCTTCTTCGTCCGGGATCTGCGAGCCCCGTTCGGCGGCTACCGAGATTCGGGTATCGGCCGGGAGGGCGGTGATTACAGCTACGAGTTCTTCACCGAGTCCAAGGCCGTGGTAATGAAGCTGGACTCGTAGAGAGGCTTGCCCGCCGATGCCGACGGTTAGCGCCGGCGACTTGGAGGGACTCCCCACCGATCGGGGGGTGGCGATCGCGGATGGTCGAGCCGTGGTGGTCCGCGTGGGCGACGAGGTGTTCGCCTACCGAAACGAGTGCCTCCACCAAGCCTCTCCCCTGGTCGGTGGGCTGGTCAAGGACGGGGTCCTCACCTGCCCGCTCCACTTCTGGCGTTACGACGCGACCACCGGAGCCAAATGCGGCGAATCAGGCTTGCGGCTGGAGTCCTACCCGGTGAAGGTGGTGTCCGGATCGGTGACCGTCCGGTTGCCGGACCCGCCACCGGCCCGTTCGATGAGGGAGATGCTGCTGGCCCATGCCAGGGAGTGGAACCGTGGCGACGCCTGAGATCCGGGCGGTGATCTGGGACATGGGAGGCATCCTGTATCCCACCCCCTTCGAACTGCTGGACCAGCTCGAAGAAGCTAGAGGATGGCCACCCGGAGTTCTACCCAGGGGACCGTTCTCCCCCGTTGGCGACCCTGACTACCGGAAGTGCTCGACCGGAGAGCTGTCCGAGAGCGAGTACTGGAGGCTGTACCAGCAGGCCGGCGGCGCCCGCGGCTATCCCATCGACCTGAAGGGGGAGATCGACTGGGCAGGCACCGAACGCCCCGAGGTGATGGCCACCATCGAGATCCTCGGCCGGCGGTTCCGCCAAGCCACCCTCTCCAACGACTCGAGTGACTGGCTGGGGTACGGCTGGTGGGATTCGTGGCCTTACGCCCACCTGTTCGAGCACGTCATCGACGTGGTAACCCTCGGGGTCCGCAAACCACACCCCCTCACCTACACGACCACCGCCGAACGTATGGGTCTTGATGTCGCCGAGTGCCTCTTCGTCGACGACATGCAGATCAACATCGAGGGCGCCAGAGCCGTCGGCATGCCCGGTTTCTTCTTCGACCACACCCGAGTCGCCACCAGCTGCGCCCGCCTCGTGGGTTCCCTACAGGGGTGCTGAGCTTTCCACCAGCGGCCTGCCAATCGCCGGCATGCACCCTGGGTCGGCGGGCCCCTGGGTCGGCGGGCGGCAGGCCCGAACACTCGTCGTTGTTCTGCACCCTTCCAGTGTCCAGAATCTCTGTCTCGACTACTTGGGGTAGCGGTGTTATGGCAGGAGGCAGGTTCTGTCACAGGCCCGTCGCATACTGGTGGGTAACCGCAAAGCACCAAGCGGTCCGTTTTGGGTACCGACCCGGCCGGGCTGGGATCATGCCGACCGTACGACCCCGATAGGGGATGGCGGGGCGGGTTTCGGCGCCGAGGAGGCAGCGGCTGGGCGCGGGTTCGCGCCGGAGGCAACAGGTCCAGTGCTTTTCACGTTCTCAGGTCCCCGGACGGTTGTCTGGTGTGGCTACGGATTTCGTCAGCGAATCTGGGACTCAGGACACCAGACCGCGGCTCGTGTCCTGGGCTTGATGAGACGAACCCGAACCGGCCACCGTCACGAGACGGTTGTGGCTGTCACACGCGCCGGCGATCTAGCCACCGCAGGATGACCTGGGGGGAATCCTTGGATTGACTCGCTGCTAGTCTTAGTTACCGATATTTGAGCGAGCTAGAGTGTCGAGAGAGAGCGGAGATGGCTTCCACAATCACCGAGTCGCTCGTTGATGCCAAAGATGAGGCGCGCCAAGCGGAGGTGCGTACCGACATCTCGGAAGCGGTCAACGGATTCGAACGACGGATGGTCCAGGTCGCGTTCTGGATCATCGGATGGACGACCGCTCTGGTGCTCGGTGCGGCCGGACTCATCATCTCTGTCCTGCGTTAGCAGCCGGACACCGGGAGATTGTCGCTAGCCCCGACTCTTCATGCGGGGGTTTGGACTGGGCTAGCAGCCGTGTGGGATGTGAGCTTCTGGCCAAGCACTACGGGCATCTCCACATTCCCGTCTCGGCCCTGCCTGGCGCGACCGCATCCATAAGGTGAAGCCCAGCGCGCTCGCGATGATACGGCATGCTCCCGCGGGTGTGTCCGGAGACATGAAGGATCAAGGCTAGTGAGCTACCTGGACCTCGGGTAGGCCCGACAGGAACAACACCGCCAACGAGCATCTAGACATCTCTATCATCACTCTGTATATTGTTGTACATGGACACCACAGTTGTTGTTGATTCGTCGGACGGCGGTAATGCTGGGCCTTCCCGGATGCCCGATGCGCCGAGTGGCGGAGCGGATGGGGATCAGACAGATCACGCCGACCAGCGGACTGCAGACTCACCAGAGCCTTCAGGTCTCGTAGCGATCCAGATCATCAGCATGGGCGGCCCCTCGGATCCCGTGCTGTCGGGTCTCATGGAGAAGGCCTTCGAGGTGGCAGAGCGGAGGGACCGTCTCCGCTACGGCCCGGAGTGGCAGCGTGAAGCGGCAGAGGGTTTCCACAGGCTGATGGAGGAGTGGCAGGCCGAGAACGGGGCCTTCACCGAGGAGCACCTACGGCGGGGCCGCGCCATCCTTGGTAGGTAGACCGTGACCCTCGTGCTCGATGCCCGGCGCCCTGATCCAAGTGGATCGCGGCAACCAAGAAGTTCTGTCGACTCTCAAGGTTGCCTTCGACAAGGGCGAAGTTGTTGATGTCCCCACGGGCGTGATCGGCCAGGCTTGGAGGAACCCGGACCGTCAAGCCCTCCTATCGCGAACGCTCAAGCGATGCAAGGAGGTCGATCTCGACGGACCGACGGCTCGCGCCGGTGGCCAACTATGTGGCCGGGCTGCCACGAGCGATGTGATCGATGCGTCTGTTGCGCTCGCGGTGGCATACGCTCAGCGCTTAGGCGATGAGGTCACTTTGCTGACAAGCGACTCCGGTGAGCTGCGGATACTGCTCTCGGTGCTGGATGCACGAGCCCGGATCGTCGAAGTGTGATCAGGCCTGGAGGTTCCGCTTAACCCCGTCCGCATGCCGGGCGTCTCCTTCGACCAGATCCGAGTCGCCACCAACTTTGTGTTGCCTCCGACAACAGCGGGGGCGGATCGAAACCGTGGGGGACACGGTCCGCTTGTATCGAAGCGGTATCCAGTCGTGTCGAAAAACCGGATGGACCATCCCTCACATAGTATAGAAGTATGTGTTATCATCAGTAACAGCGTTTAAGGGGATAGATGGCAGCCGCAACCGAGGGCTACATCGACGCCAGAGCCAACCAGGCCAAGGCGGAGGTCGAGATCACCGTTGCCCAAGCGCTACTGTCGATCGAGCGTTCCATCAACAGAATCGCGTTGTGGGCGGCCAGCTTCGTTCTCGCGGCGTGCATCGCAACGATCGCCATCGTGATGGCGCTGACCTAGGCGAGGGAAGAGACTGCCCTAGGGGTGCTGAGCAATCCACCAGCGGCCTGCCAATCGTCGGCATGATTCCTGGGTAGGCGGGCGGCAGGCCCGCGCACTCGTCATTGGTCCCCCCTGGAGATCCAGCGACGATCGAGAGTTTGCGGGAGACCCCCGGCTGACCAACGGTCGAAGGCAACGGCACCTCCGCCGCGCCGCCTCCACCGTTTCGAGTACCTCGTAGCCGTATACTGCGGCAATCCCGGTAGCGGGGAAGCGTCGGCACAGCGCCGCGTGGCACCCGTGGGATCGACCGAACACATCGGGGAGGCCTTCGGGTGGCCGAATGGGTTTGGATACTGATCGTCTTCGCCCTGTACTTCTGCATCCTTATCGGTATCGCCGCCTACCGGTCGAACCGCATGACGAACATGGGCGACTACGTCCTCGGCGGGCGGAGACTCGGCAGTTTCACCGCTGCCCTCAGCGCCGGTTCATCCTCTGCCAGTGGCTGGACCATGCTGGTGTTACCGGCACTGGCCTTCGCGGGCGGTCTCATGCATCTCTGGACCGCAGCCTGCATCGTTCTGGGTATGTGGCTCACCTGGATCGTCACCGCCAAGCGGCTCCGCCGCTACACCATCAGCGCCGACAATGCACTGACCATCCCGGAATTCTGGGAGAAGCGCTTCGGCGACACCACCGGCGCATTGCGCGGCCTCGCCGCCTCCATCAGCCTCTACTTCATCACGCTTTACGTCCGCTCAGGGTTGATCTCGGGCGCCAAGCTCCTCGACGAGGTCTTCGACTTGGATCAGACCACCACCGGCCACGACATGGCAATCCTGGCATGGGCGCAGCCTTCGGCCCTGTCACGGTCCTGTCCCTGTACTGGAAACGCTTCAACCTCGCCGGAGCATTCACCGGCCTCGTCTCGGGCACCGCGGTTTCCACCTTCTGGTGGCTCATGGACCTAGGCAACCAGGAACTCCTCAACCTGACGGAGTCACTGGGATTCGCGGGAGCGGTCGCGAGCCTCCAGGAGATCGGTGTATGGGAGGTCAACCCTGCCGTGCCGGGAGCAGTAGCAGCAACGGTCCTCGCTGTCGCCGCGACGCTGCTGACCTCTCCCCCCTCCGAAGAGATCACCCAGCTATTCGACGAGGTCAACAGCCCGAATTGGGTAGATCCAACACATCAACTGGCACCGTAGCGATCCAGGGTGGCGCCGAAAGCGGCACGAACACCGGCGGGACTCTCCGACCAGGACACGTTCACGCTATCCACAGCCGTCACGGTACCGTGGGGTCCCATGGTCGGGCTGGCTCATAGCTTGGTCACGGAGCCTGGCTGCCACATGCAATCATTACCGTATCCGCTGAGACTACCGACTACTTCAAGAGCCGAAGACCGGCCGTCAAGGACTTCAACCACCTCGACGACGATGTCACGAAGGTGTTCCGCGTGTAGCCGGAGCAGTTCTGCTGAGACCGAGCTGAGGGAACATGGCAACCGTTTGGACGAAGGACATGCTGTTGGAGCGCTTGGCGCTCGGTGAGGACAGCCGGGTCGAGTTCAAGGAGGCCTACTTCAAGGGCGGACGGGTGGAGGCGCCTCGGCGGGAGACCATGGCCGACGAACTGGCCGCCTTGGGCAACACCCTGGGCGGTACCGTCATCCTCAGCGTATCGGACAATGGAGAGGTCCGCCCCTTGGACCGGGAGGGCCTCGACCGACTCGAATCGTTTATCGGCGAGGTTTGCGCGGACAGCATCCGGCCCCCGCTCGCCTTCATCACGCAACGTCTTGCTCTGCCTGACGGATCTGTTCTCGTGGTGGAGATCGCTCGGAGCGAGCCGGTTCATCGCAGTCCCGGCGGCTATCTCCATCGGCAGGGCAGTTCCAAGCGGGAGCTGTCACCGGAAGCCCTCCATCGGTTGTTCCAGCAAAGAGGACGCGCCGGTCTCAGGGGGCCGGACGAAGCGATCGTTGACGGAACCGGCCCTCGCACCCTCGACCCGGATCTCAGCGGTCGGTTCCTGAGCTCGCGTAGCGACGAGCCGCCCGAAGACCAACTGGTCAAGCTCGGGTTGTTGGGCCTTGACGGCGCTTCCGTGGTGAGAGCCACGGTCGCAGGGACGTTGCTCTGCACGAGGCAGCCCGACGACTACCTAAGAGGCGCCGTGATAGAGGCGGTTCGGTACCGCGGTACGGTCCAGGGCCGGGCCGAGCAGCACGACGCCATGACGATAAGCGGGCCGCTGGATGACCAGATCCGCCAAGCAACTCGCTTTGCTCGCTTGAACACGCGGGTGTCGGCTCGGCGGACACCGGGGCTGGTAGAGATGCATCAATTCAGCCCAAGAGCGGTATTCGAGGCCGTCGTGAATGCGGTCGCCCATCGCGACTACTCGATGGAGAACACCAAGACGAGGCTGTTCATCTTCGACGACCGGCTCGAACTGTATTCGCCCGGTGCTCTTCCCAACACCTTGCCCATCGGAGCGATGCGCCATCGCCAGGTGACCCGCAACGAGACCATCGCCTCGATGTTGCGCCTGATCGCCATTGGAGACGTACCGGGCGCCGGAGACCGTAGGTACTTCCTGCAACAACGGGGAGAGGGCGTCCCCATCATCTACGAGCAGACTCGGGCACTCACGGGTAGTGACCCTACGTACGAGTTACTGAGCGGGGCTGAGCTTCGGCTGACCATACCTGCTGCACCGCCGCCCATGGATGGGATAGCAGGGTCGGTGATCGTAAGAGCTCGAGGCAGGCCCTTGCCGGGCGCCACGGTGGTGGCTCACTATCCGAATGGAACCTGGATGGCTGAAGTGACCGACACCTTCGGCCGGGTCGGCTTCGGGTTCCACTCTGAGCTCCCCATAACGGTTTTATGTGCAGCACCCGGCTTCGGCGGCCATGTAGAAAGACGTTGGCGTCCGCCGCAAGAACTCTCGGTCGACCTGCCGGAGCTTCCAGGAGGCGGCTCGGCTGTCTTCACGGAAGGGACCGGAAACCTGCCCGGGTTGACCGGAAGGCTGAACCCCATCCTCGACACCCTCGATCGCACCTACCTCTACACCACCAACGTGGCCATCGATGGAGGCAAACACCAACCGGTGTACTTCAGGCTGGGCCAACCACTCCTGCTGACCGATGTGAACGGCTGCCGCCTGCAGGTACGTTTCATCGAAATGCTCGGCAAGTCCGCCCTCGTGGAGTACCAATCCCGGGAAGCTACCGGGAAGGTTCGGTGAGCACCCGAACGGCGACAAGACAGCGGCCACAGATTCGTCAGGCGCCCGGGCCCGATCACGATTCCCCCTGACCCGAACCTCAGGCTTCGGTGTCGGAGTTGCCGATCGCGTCGAGCACACTCGCTACCGAGCGGGTCGGGTCGAGAACATTGAAGTGGACTGCCCGCATGCCCACGCTCTCAGCACCGGTGATATTGACGGGCTGGTCATCGACGAAGAGCACTTGGCCGGCCTCCACTCCCAAGCCGTCGAGTACCCGCCGGTATCCCCGAGGGTCGGGTTTGAGGATCCCGGTGTTGGAGAGGTCGACGAACGGGTCGAAGCGGTCGAGTACGTCCATCCGCTCGATCCAGGCGGGGTCGTGGAAGCGGCTGAGGTCGTTGGTCAGCGCCGCCACTCGCAGTCCCCTATCGATCAGCGTCCGGCGCAATTGCCAGGTGTCGGGACGCAGGACCTTGTCCTTCGGGGCGTCGAAGAGGGAGTCCATCAGGCTGCGCAGGCGATCCTCGCCGGCGCCGATCATCTCCGCGTGCCTATCGGCCTGGCGGTGCCAGTACTCCAGTTCGGTGAACTCCCCGGCCCTGAACCGACGCCAGAGCGGATCCGCCTCCGGGTCGAAGGGTCCGGCCAGATCGATGCTGCCCGGAGGCAAGCCCAACCTCCGCTCGAGGCCGGGCACCATCTCGAAGGGCGTGCGTATCACCACCCCGCCGAAATCGAACACGATTGCCTGGATCGCCATAACCGGCGACCACGTTACCCCGCTGCCGAACCAGGACGAACTCGGGGGTTGGATCCGTCATTGCTGACCCGCTGCGAGACCTTCACCGTGAACTCGGGAGGTACTGCCGACCCGGAGCTCTCGAGCACCCGAGCCATACCCAGAAGCGCCGTTGCCACCCCCGATACCAGGTCGGCTGCTTCAGGACTCACAAAGAATCCCTGGTGCATCCGATTCAGCTGGTGGTAGATCTCTCGCCTCACCTGTTGCTGGGACGTGATCTCCCGTAGCACGGTGCGGGGCAGTTGCTCCGCTAGACGGGAATCCTGGAAGTCTGGAATCATCATTTGAATCTGCCATCTACTCATACCGTGTTATATACAACGAACTGTCTGGTAAGACAAGGTCTTCAACATCGATCCTTCAAGATCATGGCAGCCGGGGCTGCGGTGCCCGTTCCGGGGATGGGTCGTGAATCACCGGAGGGCGTCGAGGTGGCCGTCTCCATACGAATCGGCCGGGCCTGACGTGATCCTTACTCACCGGGGAGAGCGAGCTTGAGCGAGAACGGGACAGAAGGGCGCGCTCCCAGCCGTGCACACCGGAGCAGGAAGATGCGTCGACTCACCGTATCAGCAGCGATTGTGCTCGCGGCTCTCGTGGTCGTATCCGTCGTCTACACCCGTTCTGTGGATATGAGCTTTTGACCAGGGACTACGGGTGTTGTCGATAGTCCCGTCTCGGCCCACCGCGACCTTCACCCGTCGGCTAGACCGGGCCCATCGCGATGACGAGGCTGATGGAGCATGTTGCCGGGGTATGTCTGAAAAAATGAGTCAGGGCTAGTGGTGACGCTACCGGCTACTCGCGCACCGCGAGGCTGGTCGGATGCTCGTTCAGCTTGACCCCACCCTGCGGGGTGCAGAGGATGATGTCCTCCACCCTGACGCCGACCCGCCCCGGCCAGAAGACCGAGGGTTCGATGGTGAAGGTCATTCCGGCCTCCAGCGGTGTGTCGTCCTCCGGTGAGATGAACGGCTCCTCGTGGACATCAAGACCGATGCAGTGTCCCGTCCGGTGGCGGAACCAGTCGCCATAACCGGCGTCCACGATCACCTGCCGGGTGGCTCGATGGACTTCGGAGGCTTTCACACCGGGCCGGACCGCGTCGATGCCGGCCTGCTGCGCCGCCATAACCAGTTCGTACACATGCCGGTACTCACCGTCCGGTTCTCCGATCCTGATCGTTCGCCCGAAGTCCGAGCAGTAGCCCTGCACGACAGCACCGAAGTCGAAGGACAATCCCATCCCCCCGCGAACCTGCTGCTGGGACAGCCTGACGTTGGCGTCCCGATCATCCCCCGGACCCATCGACCAGACAGCCGTGTCGAAGGACCACGTCCGCGACCCGAGCCTGAGAAGGTGGAAGTTGACCTCCTCGGCAAGTTCCAGTTCGGTCACGCCCGCCGACACCCGCGCCTTGGTCTCCTCCATCGCCTCGTCGGCGATGCGACAGGCTCGTCGCATCATGGCCAACTCCCCGGCGCTCTTGATCCGCCTCAAACGGTTCAGGAGGCGGGTCGCATCCACCAGGCTGGGGCTACCGAGTTCCTCCAACAGCCGCATCGTGGCGGTTGCCCACGTACGGGCGCCGACCGCCAGAGCCCGCGGACGGGGTAGCGACGACGCGGCTCGGGCGAACAGGGCAGGCCCGTCGTCCATCTCATCGACTTTGACCACCTCGCCCGGCACGCCCTCGGGAAGATCGAACTCGACGAAGTTGCGCGGGAGCAGGAAGATCGGATCCCTTCCCTTGATCACGAACGCCCCGGCTATCCAGCCGTGCGTGTAGTTCACCTCACCGAACGTGGGAACGCGGCGCTGTATCCCGGTCAGGTACTCGAGGTCGGCGCCAAGCGGCAGCCAGACCAGATCGACACCGGCCTCATCCAAGATGCGCTCGAAGGCGAGGCGCCGGGCGCGAAAGTCGAAACTGACGGGAAGGTTCATGAGCCGGGGCAAGTCTAGGAGGGTGCTGAGCAATCCACCAGCGGCCTGCCAACCGCCGGCATAATCCCTGGCCGGCGGGCGGCAGGCCCGAGCAATCGTCATTGTTCAGCACCCTCCTAGTGTCCTGCGTCTCTGTTTCGCTTGCGTTCCGGGCTTGATGAGCCGAACCGGAACCGACCAACGCTACGAGCGGGCTGTATCTGTCACAGGCTCGTTGTACAATGGTAGATAGCCGCATACACCGGCGGTTCGTTTCCGACGTCGAGCGGACCGTGGCAGGGTT
>MKWU01002033.1_pt1 | contig 32121 bp, 44 predicted proteins | sample 809101 | NCBI WGS metagenome assembly MKWU01 (sample SAMN05860141, study PRJNA318959) | sponge metagenome | host: Aplysina aerophoba | place: Slovenia: Piran, Adriatic Sea, Gulf of Piran | collected 2013-05-07
GGACAAGACTCAAGCCTTGCATCGAGCCATCCGCGGGCGGTAACGTACTGCTCGCCGGTTTGCCCCGTCTCATAGCGAAGCTGCACCGGCCATGGCCCGGCGGATTCTTGGTCCGCGCGGGCCTTTCCTTGTCTGTTCCGGAACACAGACTACGGCTCCGCCCCGGCAACACAAGACGAACGCTTCCCACAGTCGCCCACCATCCCGGGCAATCCATCAACCAATCAATGTGGGAAAATCGCCTGCGCTTCTATCGAACGAATGTGGGAGACAACATGACCGAACGCGCCCGCCTGACCGATGCGCTCGCGCTCGTGGCCCGGCCGCGCGAGCGCGAATACGCCATCCACGATACCGCCCTGCAAGGCTTCATGCTCCGTGTGCAGCCGAATGGCGCGCGGTCCTGGGTGTTCCGCTTCCGGCCCGACGGCACGCCGCGCCGGATCACGCTCGGCAAGCCCGAAGCGGTGAAGGCCGACCGCGCGCGCCACCGCGCGCGCCTTCCTCGCGCGCGAGAAGGGTGGCGGGAGTCCCGTGCCCCTTCCCGCCCGACGCTGACGAAGTTCGCCGCCGAATACGCCGAGCGGCGCTCGCCTTCGTGGAAGCCGTCCTCGGTGAAGGCGACCCTGAGCTACCTCAGCAGCGCCATCCTGCCCGCTATCGATCATCTGCGCGCCGGCTCGATCGTGCGCGCCGACATTGCACGTTTCTTCCACGAATACGGACGCCGCAAGCCGGGCGGCGCGAACCGCAGTCATGACATCCTGCGCAGCCTGTTCGACTGCGCCATCGCGTGGGGCCACCGGCCCGAAGCCGCCGGGATCCCGTGCACCGGCATCGTCCGCTACCGGCGACCGCTGCGGGGGCGGCTGCTCGGCGCGGACGACCTGGCGAAGCTCGGCGCGGTCCTGCGCCGGCGGGAGGACGAGAACCCGGCCTGCATCGCAGCGGCGCACCTGCTTCTGTGCAGGTCGGGCGAGATACGCTGCCTGCGCTGGTGCGAGGTCAAGCCCGACCGCTTGACCCTGACCGACACGAAGACGGGACCGAGGCACGTTCTGCTCGGCGAGGCGGCGCGGGCGCTGCTGGACGGCCTCGCCGAAACGGCGTCCGGGGAATGGGTGTTCCCCGGCGAGACCGCGGACGGGCCGCTGAGCAAGCATGTCCTCTACGGGTTCCGGCTCAAGGTGCGCGATGCGGCCGGGATCGTGGCGGACGCACGGCTGCATGACCTGCGACATTCGCACGCCTCGCACGCGGTGATGAACGGCGAGAGCCTTCACGTCGCCCGACGCCTGCCCGGCCACCGGCGGGCGGCCACCACCAACCCCCCCCCCCACCCCACCACACCACGCCCAGGCCAGCCGCCTCACGCCGCCCGACGCCTGCCCGGCCCCCGGCGGGCGACCACCACCAACCGCTACGTCCACTCGACGACACGACGCTGAGCCAAGCCGCCGAACGGGTGGGGGTGGAGATCGAACGGAAGCTGCGCGGGACGGGATAGAGCCGCGGGCGCGAGCGCGCGAGCCGGTTGGCGCCCGGCTTGCGGGGAGGCCCTTGCGTCGGGGACAACAGTGAAAGCCGGCCAGCGCCATGGGAGGGGTGCGGGCGGTCCCTTTGTGGACACCAAATCGGTGTTTGACGACTTTATTCCAAAACCAGTGCGGTGTTATCTATGTCATTGACCGGACACCACTAATTCGCAATTTTCACTATACCAATCGGGGCTTGGGTCCGGTACCCTTCGCGGTCAGAGCAGTCCGTTGGGGGTGCCGAGTTGTGTAGGCTGACGGCAAGACTTCACGGGCGTCTTTGTCACCGGGCTCTAACTTGAGCGAGGAGGTCTTGCTGTGACGTTGTTCAGATTTCTCCATTTGAGGAATGGCATGGGTTTGGCGGCGTGCTTGGTCATCGTGCTGGCCCTTTCGCTCGCCGGCTGTGGCGGCGGAGGTGGGAAGATGCCGATGCCACCCGGTGACGCCAACGGCGACGGCACGCCGGGCGACGATGACGGCGAGATGTCGCTGATGGAGAAGTGGCAGCGCTTTGAAGCCGGAAACCCGGCGCTCCGCATGACCAGTGCACAAATTGAGAAGGCTTACGATTCGAGGAGTAAGAGAGCATCTCATGACCTCTATTGGGGGCTAGATCCTGTCTTGGTTGTCCCCGGAGAGGATCCTCCAGAAGAGTCATTCTCATACAGCGCCACAGTCGACCAACACGAACATGAAGACTTGTCACTGCCTCCGGGCATCGTCTTTGCTCCAGTACTGGAACACAACGGCGTTCGTATCGCTGAGTTGAAAGGCCGCTACACGGATATCGACGAAGACGACGGGGAGACAGAACTCACGGATTTCGTGACCTACGGAGGGTGGCTCGACCATACGGTTTTCGGCGTTACGTCACTTCGCGTGTGCGAAGTAGGCGCAGCGGGGTGCTCGGGAACAAATCCGGTCTATGCATGGGGAGACGTCGGCGGCCTCACGACGTATGGCGTTCACCCCGGAACGACGCCGACGGGCATGGGGTCGGCCACATGGACGGGCGTCATGGTCGGGATGGAATCGCCGAGACTTGAGAATCAGGCGGCCGCCTTGGCCTGGCTGAACGAGGGGCGGCCGGACGTGTTTCTGGGCGATGCGCGCATTGAGGTCGACGATCTCTCGGCCCCCGATGTCGACGTTTCCTTCACCAACATCCACAACGTGACCGAGGGAACCCGGCATCGTGACATGAGCTGGGAGGGCCTTTCGGTCGAGAACGGTCTGTTCGGAAGCGGTGATTCCGATGAATACATCGCCGGGATGTTCACCGGCCCCCGACATCAGGAAGTAGGTGGCGAATTTCAGCGGGACGGTATCGCCGGAGGCTTCGGGGCGAAGCGTCGTCAGTAGTCTAGGCACCGAACGCTTCAGAGAATGGCGAGCGGCGGGCGGCAGATCGGCCTACGGCGTGTGGCGTCGTATCCTGAACGGGGCGATGGTATTCGGAGTTCAGGAGGAAGGGGTCGAGAGGAAGAGGCTGCGCAACTTCATTTTGATGAAGATACTTGGCTTCCAAAGCAAGACTTGCGCAGCGCTATCAAGTGCATCCTGGATGTGTGGGGTGTGACATGACCGCGCCGAAGGGCGTTCCAATCGCGCTCCCGACCGCTCAATCCGTCGGGCGATGAAAGCCGTTGTGCAATCGGCATTCAGCCCGCGCGGCATTTGAGTGCGGCACCTCCGGTCCTCGCGAAACTCCGAACCCGACGCCGTTACCCGGCGTGTGTTCCTGGGTGTTCCCCGAAACGGGGACGCAGTGCCGCGCCGGTCGCGACCGAAACGCAGGGATCGGACCATGGCGAACAAGACGAAGATCACCGAGGCGCGTTCTGCTCGGCGAGGCCGCGCGGGAGCCGCCGGACGCCCGCCCGGCCACCGGCGGGCGACCACCACCAACCGGCACGTCCATCTCGACGACGCGGCCCAGAGCCGGGCCACCGAACGGGTGGGGGTGGAGAGCGAACGGAAGCTGCGCGGGACGGGATAGAGCCCATGAGCGCGCGCCGAAGGCACTCCTGTCGGCACCGCTTTGGTGTTTTCTAAGTCATTGACCAGACACCAATACATCGAAATTTTCACCATTCCAATCGGGATCAAAGTCTGGCAGCAACCGCACTCTGGACAGACTTTTTCCTAAGGATGCCGAGTGGTGACAATGCCGCGTTCATCAAGGCGGGCCGCTTTACCCGACGCTACGCAGGACCGGAGCGCGGAGACATTGAGGAGACTTTCGAGCGAAAGCTCGCTCAACTCTTTGCGCAGGTCGAGACACCACGCCTGTCCGGTGTCCAGATCAAGACGCCGATGAGTCTCCTTGCCGACGGGACTCTGGTGCCTGCCGTAGACCGTCCGTTCACGCACATCCTCAAACCCGCCGGAACTGCGGGGTTCGAGACATTGCCGGCCGTCGAATGGCTTTGCCTCGAATTGGGCCGGGCCGGCGGCTTCGAAGTACCGGTGGCTGCATTGATCGAGATGCCCAATGGCATGCCGCCAGCGTTGCTGGTTGAGCGTTTCGACATCCGGCGCGGTGTGGAAGACCAGCGTCGTCTTGCACTGGAAGACTTTTGTTCGATCCTGGACCTGCCTGCCTCGGCCAAGTATGACAGCACAATTGAACGCGTAGCCAAGGGTCTCCGAGCGCTGTCGACTGATCCGGCTTCGGATCTCAATGTTCTGTTTCGTCGTACCGCCCTCGCCTGGCTGATCGGTGATGGCGACATGCACCTGAAGAATCTGGCGATCCTCAAGACGGCCGAAGCCGGCGAGAAGGCATTTGCATCGGTCCGGTTTGCACCGCTCTATGACACGGTTGCTACCCGGGTTTTTCCCGGTCTAGCCGGCGATCGCATGGCCCTGAAGCTCAACGGCAAGGATGACCGACTGCGTCGCCAGGATTTTCTCATACTGGCGCGAACAATCGGGCTGCCCAGCGCGGAAGCCGAAATCGCATTGGCGGACCTGACCGCACGGCTTTCCCGAGGCACAGCCACTTTAGACCTGCCCGAATTTGCGCAGGGATGGGGAGCAGCAAGCACAATGCGAGACGGGGAGATCGGTATTGTCGCAGAACGATCAGCGTCACTGATGGAAACCTTGTCTTGAGAAGAAGTTTCGCGATTGGACCTGGGGCCGGCAGTTGAGTGAAGGGCTGATTGCGGAAAGCCCTCGTAGACTGGGGGATGCCGTCGGCGGCCAGCGTGTCGATGGCACCACGCGCCTCGGCGAGGAAGGGCGCGCCGAAGCGGCCGCGGTTTTCGGCATCGAGCTGCGCCTGTTCGACCAGGACTCCGAACAGGTCGAGCGGAGCGTTCCCCTCCGCATCCGCGGTCCGCGCGATGCGGGCGGCGAGCCCCGAAGCGATGCCGGTCCTGCCGAGAAGCACCGGAGCGCGTTCTGCCGCCAGTTCCCTGCGGGCGAGGAAGTCGTCGACGCCGTCAAGCTCGTCGAGGCAGGCTTGCAGAAGGTCGGCTTTGGGCATGATCGTGTCCGGGACGGCGGCGGGGCGGTTGGCGGGGAATGCGGCGCGCATCGTGGCATGGCGTGCCCGGTCGTTGAAGACGGTGAGATAGCTGGTCAACCCGATTGCGATGAAGCGACCGCTCGGCAATCCCGGGTTGTCGGGGGGGGGGGGGGGGGGCGGGGAAGGGGGATGTATTCCTTCCCCCGACGGGCGCGGTCTGGTTAACTGTGCACCGGTCCCTTGCCGGAGAGACGCCGTGAGCGATTCCCTTCCCCGCTATCCCGGTCCGGAAGCGGAAGTTCGCGGCCTCGATCGCGAAGAGCAAGGGGATAAAGGCGCCCGCCGGGTACACGAGGTCGGCGGCTCTGTGCCAGGCGTTTCTCGATGAGCATGCTCCGAGGCGAAACCCGGAAGGGGGAGGCAACGAATTCGGGCGGCGGAACGGCCGGCGCTCCCTCACGTGGAAAGCCGTGCAAGGCAGGGAGAGCCCGGTCGGACACGGAGGGGCTGAAAGCGACAGGATCGGGCGGGCGTCCCGGTCGAAACCTGTCCGGACCGGACCTGCGGCTGGCACGGTGCAGGCGAGTGCGGGTTCGCCGAAGCCGCTTCGGATTCCCTACGGAAACAAGGAAGTGGCGTTCAGTATGGGCGCCCGATACGGGGCGGATGGCTGGTACGGGTCGTGTCCCCGGACGTGGATCTTGATGCATTCCGCGAGCGGGGATGGCTGTAGTGGCATGCCGGGTTGCATCGAAAATTGGTCGGACATGTGCGTTCGGTCCGGCGTTGAAGCGGCACGCGGAGCGCTGAGAATGCATTGGGGAACTCCACGCGCCGAGAGACGAGCGCCGCACCCCTGCGCCGTGGAGGATGAAGCATGCGACTGAAGAAACCGCGGCCGGCCTCGCCCGACCAGGTACGGATCACCCGCGAGGGCGAAACCGCCGTCATCGAGCACGCTGACCCCTCAGTTCGGGTCGTGCGCCTGCAGGTGGGTCCGTCGTTGGCGGCGATGACCGATGCGGCGGTGCTCCAACTGTTCAACGAAATGCTGGAAGCCCAGGAAGAACACGCGGCGAGCCTGGACCCCACCCTGAACGAGATCCCGCCCGGACATCCGCAGATCGAGTACAGCGAGCGGAGCGACCAATGGGTGCCGCGCGGTCATGTGCTGCGGTGCCATATCGAGGATGACGAGGAAGGACGCCCCATCTTCCATGTCGACGACGTGGAGCTGGACCTCGAGGCCTTCGGCAGGATGCTTCTGACGTATTGCGGTTTCGGGATGCGGATCGCCTTCGTCGACGAGGAGGACGTGAATGAAGAACCCGAGATCGTGGTGAGAGAGCCGGAAGACAGGGAGGGTCGATGAGCGGCGAAGCGGTTGTTGTACGAAATCGAGCGTCGCTGCGAAGTGCATCAGATATCTGGTCTGAGTCCGATCAGGGTCAGGGGATGCCCTGAGTGTTCAGGAGAGGGATTGTCCGCAGCGTGTCGTCGATCTTCCTGATCGGGCGTGATCTGGAGTGGTCTCGTGTTTCCCCTCATGAAGTGCCCGTGAGTGCCGCGTTCGCTCTCGATGTCGAGGTCGTCGAGAAACGGCGCGAATTCCTTGAGGCGGGCGCTGGCGTCGCTTCGCGCGGAGAACGGGGCTCAGTCCGAGCACATCCGCCGTCTGGAACATCTGAACCTCGAACTGCTTCGCTTTCGGTATGGCAAGCGGCCGGAGAAACTGGCGGCGGAGGAGCGCCAGCTGGCGTTCGAGGACCTCGAGGCGCGTGTGCGGAAGTGGAGGCGGAGCCCCGGCTGGCGATCCATCGCCGTCGCACGCGCCGAAGCGGCCTCGCGCCGAACCCAATCCCGGCCATCTTCCGAAGCATCTGGAGCGGATCGAGCAGGTGACCGAGCCAGAGAGCGCACTCTGCCCCTGGAGTTGCGGGGAGACGGTGCAGATCGGCGAAGATCGCGCTGAGAAGGCTCGACATCGTGCCGGCTCGGCTGATCGAGGGCGTCGTAGCGTAAGTGCTGGTCGCCAAATACGCCGAGCATTGTCCGTTGCATCGCCGTGCTCAGATCTGCGCCCGCTCGGGGATCGATCTGGACCGCTCGATGCTGGCCGGCTGGGTGGGCAAGGCCTCGTTCCACCTGAAGCCGGCGGCTGACCGGCTGGCCTGTAGAGCCAAGGCGCGGCCCACTGTGAATGTCATGCCGTTCCTCCCAGCGTTCGATGAACCGGTACAAGCAACACGCGAGAAAGGTGCACACGATGACGCCACACATCAATGAGGGTGACTGCGCGCTCTGTCCACCCGGCAACGTACGGTGATCCGGTGACGGCATACGGGGCAGTCCTCGCCGGTGGGCCCGGTAACCATTGCGGGGTGACATGTGCGGACTGCCTTCCCGGAAGGCCACATGGCAACGCCGGTGGGCGCAGCGGGCCTCGGGCGGTGGCACATTCCGAAAGGCCGCTCTACGGGCTTCTATGGGCCTTCAGGCTCGTGGGTGGCCTTCAGCGATCTGGCGGCACTTTGCCGATGGTCTCAGGTGATGCGATTCGCCTCCATGAGGGTGACCGTGGCCCATCCGCGGTGGTCTCTCCGGCAATGTCATGGATGCCTCCTGCAGAACGGTCCCGACGCCTTCCAGCCGTGGCAAATCTGTCGATTTCAAGGAATGTGAGGGCTCGGTGAACGGGGTTCACATGGCGCGGAGAGGACCGGGCAGGCATGACAGGGATTTCACTCGTTGACGTCCGGTGGATCGCGGCGCAGGTGACGCGTCCTGACCGCCGTTTACGTGCCTTGCCGTCGTTGCGGATATTCCGTCATCCGCACCGTGGTGATATCCGCGACGCTCTTTGACGTGACCATCGACGGCTTCGCCAACAACTATCGCACCCGGCGTTCCTGCCGGTTGATCGCGGTTCGCTTCGGTTCTAAACAGGCTGTCGTGACTCACAGCGCCAGGAGACAGTCACAAGGGACGTCCGGAATGTACGAGATCAAGAAGGGAGTGCCCCCGCCGGATCGCAAAAGGGCAAACCGACCGACCAAGTATCCTTGGGAGAAACTCGCCGTCGGCGACTCGTTCCTCGTACCGGAAGGCACGCTGAAACGGAGTTCTGTGCAGTTCGCAACATGGAAGGCGAATCGCGCCTATCCCGACCGGCGGTTTGCAACCCGTGCGGTGGACGGTGGCATCCGTGTCTGGCGGATTGCCTGGCTCACAGGAGAGTCCGGAACGTTTGAGGTCGAGAAGGGAGTGCCCATGCCGGAACCCGGCGGGCCCGACCGGCGGGCCAAGGTCGATGTCGGTGACTCATTCCTCGTGCCACATGGCGCGGTGAAACCGCATTCCGTGCGGACCGCAGCATCGAAGGCGAACCTTGCCTATCCCGGCCGCCGATTTGTCACGAGCGCGGTGGACGATGGCGTCCGGGTTTGGCGGATATCCTGATCACACGGGAGTCGGAGATGTTTGAAGTCGAGAAGGGGGTGCCCATGCCCAAGCCCGCCAGGGCCGGCCGGCAGACCAAGTATCCCTGGAAAGAACTTGCAGTCGGTGACTCGTTCTTTGTGCCGGCTGACGCGGTGAAACCGCAGTCTGCGCGGGGCGCGGTAAGAACCGCGAATCGCATCTATGCCGACAGACGGTTTGCAACCCGCACGGTCGAGGGCGGAATCCGTGTCTGGCGGATTGAATGATCGCACCGGACGCTGCGGGCGGCGGTGAATGCCGTCGCCTGGCCGGGTGACTCCCATCGACACCAACGGCCATTCTCAAGGACATCCTCCTGTTGCGACCTTCGGCAAGAATCAGCGCCCGTGCCCTGTGTTTCTGCGCTCTTGATGTCCCTGCGATTCTGCCATGTGCGATACTCCGATTGTGTCATGGTTTGACTTACGGGGTCTTCCGCCCGTTCCTGACTTGGGGCCGGGCTTGTTGGTCATCGGCGCCCGCGCGTCGATTAGATCAACGATCCACTCCACTTCATGCAGTGTGCTGGTGTCATCCGCAGCGCCTTGCGGACGTGCACGAAGTTGTAGTGAACGAAGTAGAGCCAGAGCATGAAGAGGGGGAAAGGTGAAGATCGGCAGAAACCAACCTTGCCCCTGTGGCAGCGGCAGGAAGTACAAGCACTGTTGCTGGGATTGCGACCGCGCCGCTCATGTGCATATCACGCCAGCCGAATGGTCACAGGGATATCACGTGGCCGAGACCGATCTTGATCGGCTCTCGAACAGCGTCGTCCATCTCGTCGATGAAGGCCGCCTCGATGAAGCCGACGCTGCCTGCGAGCTGCTGAGGACACTCTATCCCGAGGTTCACGACTGGCTGATGTGCAAGACGATGGTCTGCGAAGCGCGCGGCGAATTCGAGATCGCGATCGAGTACTGCGAGCGCACGATAGCCTGGATGGATGCCCATCCCGAGGACTTCGATCCCGAAAGCCGCGAACCCTTCTATACAGACATCGAGCGTCTCCGAGGCTCGCTCGCAGGCGCCTGCTGAGCAGCCGGACTTCGCGTCGGACACCGACGGTACCCGCAGCGTGGCAACACGGTGGGCAAGAGGACCGCAAACGTCGCGCAGGCGCCAGCTATGCCGCGATGGTGCACGTACATCACAAGGACGGGGCGGCGGCATCACGGTCTGAACAACTACGGCCATACAAAGCGTGATGTTGACGGACGAAATGTCGACGATGGCATCGCATTGTGTCTCGCAGGCGGTGTCTCCATCCTGGTAAGCCTTTCGGCGAGCCGTGCCGGTTCGGAAAACGTTCGGCCGGCCGTGATGGTGCTGAAGCTTGTGGACATAATCATCGCACCGGGCTCACGCTGGCCCAACTCTTCCGCAAGTTCCCCAACGATGAGGCTGCCCGCCAGTGGTTCGAGGCCGGGCGCTGGCCGAACGGCCCGCATTGCCCCTACTGCGGATCCGCCGACGTGCAGTCCAACATCAAGCACCCCACCATGACGCACCGGTGCCGGTCCTGCCCCAAGCGCAGGATGTTCTCGCTCAAGACCGGCACCGTCATGCAGGGCTCTCCACTCGGCTACCGTACATGGGCCATCGCGATCTACCAGATGACGACGAGCCTCAAGTCGATCTCGTCAATGAAGCTGCACCGGGATCTCGGCATCACGCAGAAGTCCGCATGGTTCCTCGCCCATCGCCTGCGCGAGGCATTCAAGAGTGTCGACGGGCAGTACATGGGTCCGGCCGAAGTCGATGAGACCTACTTCGGCGGCAAGCGCAAGAACATGTCCAGGGCCGCCCGCGCCAAACTGCGCAAAGCGGGCATGGCACAAGGGCCGGGCGGCAAGGCTATCGTGATCGGTCTCAAGGACCGCTAGAGCAACAGCATCAGCGCCGCAGTGATCGAGGGAGTCGACGCAAGGACGTTGCACACCTACATCGTGGATCGCGTCCCTTCCAACGCCAGGGTCTTCACCGACGAGAACCGGGGCTAAATCGGTATCCTCGCGGACCACTCGACCATCAACCACAGCGCCGAAGAGTACGTCCGGCGGGAGAACGGCGAGGCCATCCACACCAACGGCATCGAGTCCTTCTGGTCCATGCTCAAACGCGCCTACATGGGCACCTTCCACAAGATCAGCCCGAAGCACCTGGACCGCTACGTCAAGGAGTTCTCAGGACGCCATAACGCGCGTGAGAGCGACGCCGTGGTCCAGATGGAGAATATCTTGCGGGGAATGACGGGGCGGCGTCTGACCTGTCTCGCCCTGATCGCCGACAATGGCCGGTCCTCGGGTGCGCGGCCGAGAACTTGACGTAGGGCGGTCGCTTCCGTAGCGTTCCGTTAGATGCGCTGAAGTCCAAGGGTTGGCGCCCTTGGCCTTCAGTGTCCGCAAGGTTTCATGGCAGGTGCGGAAGGCTTCGACGATGCAGTATGGCGCGGCGATGCCATATCATCAACCGGCCTCCACGGTCAATAGGGAGGTCGGGCATGCACACCCTACCCAACGATACTGCAGCACATTCCAGCGGATTGGCCGACGTCGTAACGCAGGCGCCCGCGCCTCGTGGCGGCCATGACGATGTCGACGTCTCGTTTCCTGATCTGCTTCAGCAGGTCATCGACGAGCGTCAGTAAGACGCGGGGCACCCCCCGGTTACTTTCCCGCCCCGCCAGGGAGGTCGCGGTCTTCGCCTTCTTCGCCGCGGCCTCCCGCATTCTTCCCAGGACGGGAGCCTGAGAGCATGTTCCTAAAGTCGCAGGTGGCCTCAAGACATGGTACTCCATCGGGTGTTGAGACCGATATGGAGGGTACCATGCCTTGGAGTGAGGCCACTCAGGCGCAGTATAGGCGGACAGACGATCACCGGCAAAACAACCTGACGGACGAGGAGTGGTTGTTGATTGAACCAATGGTCCCGAAGCAGGGTCGCATGGGTCGACCGCGCAAGAGAGACCCCCGGCAGATCTTTGATGCGATCCAGTACATGCTGGCGTCGGGGTGCCAGTGGCGTCTTCTACCTGGCTGTTTTCCGCCGTTTTCGACAGTACAGAACTATTTCTACGCATGGTCGCGCAGTGGCGTTCTGGACCGCATGCTTGACAGGTTGCGGCATCTTGCGCGGCGCTGTGCGGGACGCTCTGCGGACCCCACAGCCGCCATCATCGACAGCCAGAGCGTGAAGACGACGGAAGGCGGCGGTCCGTCAGGCTATGACGCGGCCAAGAGGATCAAGGGTCGCAAGCGCCACATGGCGGTGGACACTGAAGGATCGCCGATTGTTCTTCGGGTCCACGGGGCCGATGTCCAGGACCGTGACGGTGCGCCGGATGTCATTGTGGAGCTCTTGTGCAAGGCGCCGCAGGTCTCGAGGCTGTTTGCCGACGGTGGCTATGCGGGACCGAGACTGCGTGGTGCGCTGGCTGACCTGGGCGTTTCGGAGTTGATCGAGATTGTCGAAAAACCGAAACACATCAGGGAGTTTACGGTTCTCCACCGGCGATGGGTGGTGGAGCGGACCTTTGCCTGGATGGGCCGTTGCCGGCGTTTGGCGAAGGACTTCGAGCGCACCGAGACGAGCTCCTTGGCGTGGGCGAAACTGGCCGCATGCCGGTTCCTCATGCGCCGGGTCGCACGGGAGTTAAGTGCATGATTCATGAAACATAACAATAACAAAGACTTATGATTCAACCTCTGAGATGAAGTATTACGTGTTTCATGACAACGCCACGTCGCGGACGCGCATCCACAACGAACGATGTGTTGCCTGCAACCACGGTCGCGGCACAACGAGACCGCATCTCCCGCCGAACCCGGCGCTCTGGTCAGGCCCCTTCGACACGATCGACGAAGCAACGGAGACCATGAGGATCTTCGCGGCCCACAAGAGGGACCCCGATGTCGGCCGCTGCCCCCTCTGCCTCATCCTGGACGAGGAGGTCTTCGCCCCCAGGCCGGGGCCGCGATGACGTGAAGAGGTTGAGGGGGAGAACCGAAGGGGAATAGTATGCGTGGATCTGGGGCATACTGACGACCCTTCCCCCTCGGTCAATGTAGCGGGGGGTGATTTGCCGTGTCTAGTGCAGGCTCAACGGTCCGTAGCAGACAAGTCTCTCAGCGCATCATCTATAGTCTTCTGGAACGCTCTGCGGAACGTGCGCGACGTCTGGACGAACTTCGTGCCTCGCGTCTCTTCGAGGGCGGATCGAACTTTTGCCCGAACTGTGGCGTCCCCCTCAAAGGCGAAGGTGGCGAGGACGCGACAGATCGCCAGTAGCGCCTCGATCTTGCCCTCTATCTCATTCAGATTCGTCTTCTGAGTACTCTCCTTCTGGTGGGTTGAACTTCCGCCGTCATGGCGGGGCAATCTCGATGATGGTGATGTTTCCGTACGTCGGCTCGACGACCATGATGTTCTCGTCGTCGAGCGGGTAGATGACGGCGTCCTCGTTGATCTCCGGCAGGCTGCGGTCGGTGCGAGCGGGATCTGGATTGTTGGCAAAGTGTACGGCCATCAACTGGAGGAAAGTCTCGTGCATGGTCTCGCCCATGGTCTCGATCGTGCCGACGTTGATAAGGTAGTACGCCATGTGCCTGTGGATGTCGGTGTTGGCTACGTCCTCAGGCGTGAAGCCCATGGTGTGCCAAGTATCTATGGCCGGCGCAACGACCGCGCTTGCGGCGACGACATGGGCGGTATAGGGATCGACGCCCGCGAGCTCGAAGTGGGGGGTGGCCTCGCCGGCGAGAATGATGCGGCCGACGGCATGGCCGCCACCGATATCGAGCAATTCTTCCAGCTCTAAGCTCTCCCCCCAGTCCTCGATCCGGTACCCGAGATCGTAGAGGTCGTCGCTCTCGAGGTTGGTGGCGAGCGAGCGCAGGCCGGCGCCGAACATCTGGATGTTCCGGAGACCGAACTCAGACACGATGGTGCCGAAGCCTCGCACCCCATCGCCGGAGCCGAGGTGGTGAACAAGTTAATGACAACAACTGCAATGATGGTTGCGGTTGGAGCACGCATGACCACCTCCATTGTACGAGGTGTCCGGCCCGGCGAGGGTGCCGGGCCGTGCGAACACACAGGTGAAGTGAGTCCCCGCCTGTTCGCCGGGCCCGGGGATCAGCCGGACCGCTTCAAGGGCTGTTCTATTCAGCGGGAGGCCCGACAGTGCGGGCACCTGCATGTTCGCGGGATGGGGCGTAGCACAATGGTGAACAAGGCGGACGTGGTTGACGGTTCGCTTTAGTGTAACCTCTCCCCGACACGGGAGACCGCCACATGCCCAAGGCGCGTCAGGACCGGCCAGTCGTGAAGCTGCGGCCCTCGTCCTATCAGCCGTCCAAGGCTGAACTGGAGGAGGACGTGAGGATCGACGCGACGCCCGAGCGGTTGTTCCAGGCGGCCGCTAGCGACGTCGATATCGTCGTGAGCGAGCCTGATTAGGCAGTCTCAAACGGGGAATTTGTGACTCAAGCATATAATCCCCAAAGGATACCCCCACTCGGGACGACGCCGGCGGTGGACGACCACGCTGCCTGGAGGCCCATCACCGCGCTCAGTGATCTTCCGCGTGAGCCGGACCGCCCCACGGCCCGCCCGATGGCTTACCCTTCCTGCGTGCCAGTCGGCGGCGATCACCCCGTGACCCTCCAGCTTCACTCGCCGTGACAGGAAGCTTCTCCCTGCCCGCGCATTCCTGCGCCACCCTGATCGCCTCCCGAAACACCCCTTTCCTTCAGTTGCTTCACCATCCCTGAACGGCGCGCCGTCCAATCCGCTTCCCATGTCGAATTTCCACAGCATCTTGCAGATTCCCTCCTTGCCTGATGGGTCCCGGTGCGACATCGAGGTCGATACTCCTCAAAGCCTTGCCGGATTCATCCATCCGATCAGGTACGGCGTGTACGGCCCGCGCAGTAACGGGCTGTCATCGTCTCGCCCGACCCTCTCGAGCAGGCCCGCCGAAGTCCCTATCGACGTTGCCAGGGGGTGCTGCGCCGAAACTGAAGGCGGTCACTTCAAGGCTGCTCTTTCCGAACGGCATCATGCGTGATGGTGGTATGCCTCATTCGCGAGTGCCGGTTCGCCCTCCTGACAGGCCACCGGCACGACAGGAGCAACAGCACCGCGACCTGTCAACCGCAATCGAGATGGCCCCCGGATGGTCGTGGGGCGCGGGCGCGCCCTGCCGACTCGTACCGTCCGCTGTGTCAGCATCAGTCGCTGGTGGCAGTCTGCAGGTTGCGCGCGACGGTCAGCGCCTTTCCGGAGCTGATATCGTGCAGGGCCTCCAGCACGGCGCCGGCAAGGTGCGGACTGCGATGCGCGCATCGGCCCAGATGCACGATCACATCGTCGTCCCAGACTGCCGTGATGGCCTCGATGATCTCCGGCGATGGAGACCGCGAGAGTTCCCGGAGCAGGGTCTGGCGGGCTTCGGTGTCGCCGCGAAGGCCAAGCGCGATTCCGGCCAGACGGCGAACTCTGTCAGTCGGATCCTGCAGTCCCTCCCGGAGACGGTCGATGGAAACGGCGGACCGGACGGCAAGGGAGAAGGCCGCCCGGCGCACCGTGGATTCCTCATGGTGAAGGAGCGGCTCAATGAACACGGCGGGCAGGGCAAGCCTCGCCCGAACCGCCGCCTGCAACGCTGCGGGCAGCAAGGAGCCGGGCAGTGACCCCGAGAGCACGATCCGCCTCAGTGCCGCATGTGATCTGGCACCATCGAGCCGCGCGAGGGTGTCGATGACCGCCAGCTGTTGACGAAATGGCTTGTTGGGTCCAAATCCGGTAAAGCGCCGCCACAGCGTTTCAAGTGCGGGCACCGCCGCCAGCAGGGAGCGGCCGACAACCTCGGAGCACAGGGCATCGATGTTCGACAGTCCCGCCATCGGGATCGCTTCAAGCAGATCATCGTCCGTGTAGTCCTCCAGGGGCATCTCGGTCGATGGCACCGACGTTGACGGAGCGTGACCGGACACGTCCTCATCGCGCGCGTCAAAAAGGTCCGGTTGACAGCACGGCACTTTCGGATCCGGGTTTCGGGGGGCGGGTGGCGTCGGTGTCATCGTCCAATCGACATCAGGGAACACGAAGACCTGCCTTGCCGGTGGTGTCCGGGTGTCCCGTGGCGATCCTCGTCGGGCGTGTCACCGGAACGGATTTGCCTCACCAGCATCAATCACCAAATCCCGTTCACAGGGATGGAATGTGTAGCATATGTGAGTGAGTGCGCACGCTTGCATACGCCGAGAAGCCCATCCTCTTGGCAATACATTGTACAGCACGGCACCTGGAGCTTGAAGCCATCGGACGGTCCGGATCGCAACCGGATTCGACGGTGGCCGTATGACATCTGACGGCGGTGCGCTGCTGTTGCGGAAGGCAGACAGGCCTTTCGAAGTGACCCAGCGCCTGGCGGTGCCTTCGTCGATTGTCGTGACCCCGGACGCATCGAACACGATGTGAAGACGCTGCTGGTGCAGCACATCTTCGCCTTGGCCCTGGGTTGCGAGGATCTCAACGATCATAATCGTCTGCTTGACAACCCTGCCCTGGCCTGCGGCATCGATGAGGTGGACGGCGAGAGGCGGGCCCGGAAGCGGGACCGTGGCCATGCACTGGCAGCACATCGAGCACGCTGAACTGCCTGGAACTCCGCCTGACGGACAGGGCCGGGAAGGCAGGCGTGAGATGCGCCGGACCGCTGCGATCCGGCGTGGCCGGCCAGCGGACCGGGGGGCCGCGGCGGACTCCGGGCGAGGATGGGCCGGGCGCCTTGCCGGATCATTCCTGCAGCCGCCACCGCAGGGCGAGGTGGAGGCCGATGTCCGGCGCGGACTGGCCGATGCCGTCGTCTTCCGTGACCGCGGCGTCGAGCACCAGACGCTCGGTCAGCCGCAACGTGCCGCCCATCCCCAGAATGACCGCGGTGTCCGAAAGTTCGGCCAGGCCGGAGGCGCCGTAGGGCGACGAATGGGCGTCGACCTGTACCGTCAGATGCAGGTCCTCGAGCGCCCGCCAAGTCACGCCGAGGCGGCCGAAGGCGATAAACCGGCCACCCGTTGCCGAAAGACCCTCCGGTGCGGCGCCCGCGAGAGCACCGAGTGTCGCCGCGTAGAGCCAGTGGCGCGAGACCCGGGATCCCGGCAACGCGCCCGAGGTCTCCGCCCACACCGATGCCGAAAAGCCCCCCGAACCGGTCAGGGACCCCGGATCCCCGGTCGGGAGCTTCACCATCGCGCGCACCGCCATGCCGTCGTTCGGGAACGGCGGCGACGCCAGGGCGCGGCCCACCCCGAGGCTCGCGTCCCCCAGCGAGAGGACATCGCGACCGACGTCCGCACGGGTTCCCCCGCTGTCGGTGTAGAGGAACGACAGCCGGTCCCGCGGCGCCTCGTCCCGAGCGCCCTGGGGCAGGCCGAAGGTGTCGTGCCAGCCCTCGATGAAGCCGTCGAAGACCCCGGCGCTGTGCGCAACAGCCGGGATCTCGAGAAAGTACTCCCAGCCATCCCCGAGCCCCTGGCGCAGCGACAGCGCCTGACGGTACGTCTCCCCGTCCATCACGACCCGTTCCCCGCCGGCGCGGCCGGCGCGCATGTGGGACGCCATGTCGACGGACGCGACCACTTCCCTTGCGCCTTCGGGCATCACCCGGGTGCCGGACGAAGCCGGCACCCCATAGAGGAGATGGAAGGGGTTGAGGTTCACCAGGCGCAGCGGCATCGCCACGCCGCGCTCGTCTGCGGAAACGGCCTGGGCGGCCGCCAACAGGATGCACGGGGCAAGCGCGCACGCGAGGCCGTGACAATGGCGAAGGATTACCTTGATGTCGGTCATGCCGGTCCTCTGTATCGAGACCACGCCTCCCCGGACGGTCGACGACGCGGGAGCGGAAGGCAAACGTCACTCGTTGGGTGTTCCCCGTCAACCGCTCCGGGGATCAGTCCCGGCGCTCAAGTACCGGCGGGGGAATGGGTGAAGATATCACCCGGGGGCCGGTGTCGCCGCTTCCCGACGATGACCTCGCCCGGAACCCGCCCCGCGGAATGACCGGACCCTTGACGTTCGGCAACGCCACGATGCGCTCATCCGTCGGCCGGCACCGATGAGACAGCACTGTCAGCGGGCGCTCATGCCGGTTGCCGTCCGGAAACTGCCGGCGCGGAGTTGAGCAATCGCCGCCGGGCATCCTCGGTCTCGCATCCACGAACTCCTCGCCTGGGTCTTCGAACCTGCCCGGAAGCCAGGGCGCACGCCAAGGACCGCCAAGCCGGCAGCGTAGCAGGGGGCCGGGAAACCGGCATCATGCCAGCGTGGGCCTTGTTTGCCTCCGATGCACACGAAATCCCTCGAGCGCTACAGCAGCTTCACTAGGGCGACAATCAGACCTCCCTGGGCGATCAGCGCACCGAACAGCCATCTCAGAAGGTCGGACTTTGACGACTCGATACGAGCTTCGACCTTGGCGATGCTGATCTGGGTCTCCTGCCGCAGAGCCTCGATATCAGCCTTGGTCGCCAGCCGCAGAGCCTTGATATCGGCCTTGGTCGCCTGCCGCAGAGCCTCGATATCGGCCTTGGTCGCCTGCCGCAGAGCCTCGATATCGGTCTTGGTCGCCAGATTGCCGTTGAGCAGGGAGACGTACTCATCGGCCAGGGTCTCAGCCTGCTTCTCGGTGAAGCCACAATCGGTCAGGCGCTTGACGAAGCGGTGAGTATCGAACGCGATGGCCTCGGACATGATGGAATCATAGGGAACCCGGCAGCATTCGGCAAGCACCACTGTTGTCTGTGAGGGTCGGCGATCGGAGGATGACCGGGACAAGCGACGACATGTACGACCATGTGCGGACAGGGTTGTGCAAACGTATGTTCGGCTCCTGTTCCGCGCCTGACCAGCACAGATTTCAGCCGGTATGGGCAAGCGCAAATCCCACACCTCGCCACACCTCTGGAGAGGCGCGTGGGTAGTAGTATGCGAAACAGACTTCCAACCACCGAAGTCGGCGCATCCGGCATCGCCTTCTGCGGCAGTCCGGGACCCGTACTTCACCGGAAGAGTTGGCATCGGTGCTGCCCCGGCGCAGCTTGTCGCGACCTTCTGCAATCAGCGCGTCGACCTCTTCTTCGCGCCCTTCGCGAACCATCGCGTCGCGTCTTTCGGCCGCCAGGAACCAGGTGTAGCGGAACATCCGCTCAATCAGCGGCGCGAGCGACGGAGCAACTGCGCCGGAAATCACCCTCCCGGGTTCCCGCACAATCGCCAGACTGGTCTCGCGCACGAACCCCGTTTCCGCCGTGATCCCGAATGAACGGATGCATCTTGCTCACGAGACGCGTAGTGACGGGTTCCACGCCACCGGCTATCACGGCGCCCTTGGCTGTGATCGGCGAGACAGAGGAATTCGAGGCTGTGGCCGGCACTCGTTTCCCAGTTGCGGGCTCGTCAGGATCTGGTTAGACGGTCCACTTAACCCGGCTCGTGCATACCAGCGGTTGATGATGGAGGGAAGTGTACTGTAAGATGTTGTAATCGGAGCAACAACATCAGGAACAGCGGCACTTCCCATGACCACGGACTTTATCCCGGCAAAGTTCTCCTGTCCAACCCCGCGCGGTGCCAGGCCTGGATTCAGCGCACACGTCCGCTGTTCGTGTCATGTTCCTGCCGCCACCTTTTCAGGTTCCACGCCAGTCGCCAGCGTCCACTGCCCGCCGTCGACGGCGCCTGCCGGAACGACATGCTCATCCGGCACCGCGCCGGCGAACCCATCCAGACCGATGACCGACCCATCGGATGAACAAGCCTCCTCGACCGCCGCCAGCCATCTCCCCGGCGCCGAATCATCGATGACGTCACACATGGATCTGCACCGTCGTTGCACTCGTCGAAGTTACCGCTGCGCCGCGCTCGACAACCGATGCCCGAAATCCGTCCCGACTGTGAACTTCATCAAATGGATGCACTTGCCGACCGTCGCCAATCCCTGCTGCACATCGACCTCCCCCGGGTCGACGAGCTGACGCCGAGGCGGTGGAAGACGCTCGTTGCCGGCAACCCGATGACGTCCGATGTCGCAGCCACGGCGGATCGGCTTCACGTCACCACCGGGGGAGCCGCATAGCGCTTGCGGTGGCACCGGACGGTGATGTCGATCCCCTCCAGAAGAGACGAAAACTCGGTCCGCGACAGCGGCTTCCGCTCCGCGGATCGGGCGACGCGAACAGGCCCCGCTCCAGCCGCTCGGACCAGATGAAGAACCCGCCATGCTCGAAGCCGAGAACCTTCACCATCGTACGGCGGGCGGCCGCTGAACACATACCAGCGCCCGCTCGCCAGGTTCTCCCCAAGATAGGTCGCGATCAACGCGCCCAACATCATGGTTGGTGGCGGCCGCAGCCGCTAGAGAACCTACAAGCGCCTCAACGACCGCGTTGCCGCTTCCCTCAATGGAAGGGCTCGTTTGCATATCAGCCCAAAGTCTCTGATTGCGCCGGACCATCGCGCAAGACGAGCCTGAGATGATCCTCGGTTGCAATGAATTCCGGCACTGTTCCGTTGTGCTCCAGCAAGAGCGGAATGATCTTGTTGCGCACCCCCATTCCCCTCGCGTCCACGTAACCGTAGTCACGCAGTACCTCAACAATTGACGGATTGCGCGGAGATCGTTGGCCGGCAATCATCTTTTCCACCGTCATCGAATTCTGCAATGCGCCAGGGCTTAGCACCTCCAGACGATGCGCGTACCTCACGACCTCGATTTCCTCGTGGCGAGTCCAGTCGCGGTGAGCGAGCGCATTCACAATTGCCTCGCGCAGCGCTTCCACCGGATACAACCATTGTCGGTCGCGACGCATCGATATGTCCACATCGTCCACTTCCTCGGTGATGAATGGCTGCATGGCATCGGCGAGTTTTTCAATGAGCCCACCTTCCACAAGCGCACGATTCCCTTCTTCGTCTGTCTTCCAAAGAGCAACCAGCGCACCGTCGATCGTGCGGTCGTCAAGCGCCTTGTACGACTTATCCTCGCCCTCGAACGCCAACCACCGGACACCCGCCTGACGCAAGAGTCGACGCGGCGCGTGTCCAAATGGGACGAGGCCCGCGATCGTGCAAACGGCTGGGCCGTCCAGGCGTTCAGCCATGAACCCCAAGCCACAGAGACGTTTCCGCCACTCTTCGTCATTCGCCGGGAGGGTCTTGTCCCCAACGACCGTTGATAGATAGTCCTTGAGTCGGTCCAGGCTGAGGTCTTGCAAACCGCTACCTGACACTGGCAGCGATTCCGGATGCAGCATGCCACCCAGGGCATGCAGCCGCGCCTGTTGCTCCCGACTTGCCAACCGGGACGTACTACCAACTCGGACATAGATGTCTTCGCGGCCCCTGCTCCGAACGACATACGGCTTGCTGACTCCTTGGCTGACGGTGATTACCGCAACCCTATGCTTCTCATCCGCCTGAACCTCTTCATAGAAGGGGATCATCATGGGATGCACGTAACGGCCGAATACTGTATCCATCACCCAACGCTCAAGATCCGCCCGCTGAATTCCGGTGATTGTGCCGTCGTCATCAACCCCCAGCAGTATGCGACCGCCCAGAAAATTGGCCAGTGCCACAACCTCTTTCGCCATCAGCTCGGGCCGCAGATCGTCGCGTTTGAACTCCACACCGGAATTCTCGCCATTCGCAATCAGTTCGAGAAGCTCGGACTTAGTCATCAGTAGTCGAACCCATACTTCTCTTTGCGTTGCATGAATGCTTCCTTGCCACCTTCCAGAATGTTGGCCACCCGATCGCGAATCGCCGGTATGTCGATGGACCCTTGCTCATCGACCGGCATTTCCGCGCCATCTTCCGATGCGGAGCACACTCCGATCCACTCTGCGTCGCCGAAGACCGGAATGTTCGCGTTGTGGGTTGCGAACAGGAACTGACGTTCGGTCTTGGCCGCGCGCAGCTCCTGCACGATGCGTTCGGCAATGAAGGCGTTGTCCAGGTTGTCTTCGGGCTGATCCATAACCAGAGGATCCGGATTGTCGAGGAGCAGCAGGTGCAGGATGGCTGTGCACTGCTGGCCGGTGGACAGACGATCCAGTTCCCGGTACCGATCACCGGTGTGGGAAACGTTGAGTTCCAGGCCCACCCGGTCCTCGAGGTCGATCGCCTCCAGGCCATAGACCTGCGCCGCCGTCATTCGGGTCAATGTTTCAGCAACGCCAGATGTCAGACCCCAATTCTTGCTCAAGAGCGCGTCTTTTCCTTCGCGAATGGCCGCGACCAGCCCCAAGACGGTCAGATCCTGCGCATTTGCTACCCATTCCGTCTTTTTCTCGCCAACACCTGGCAAGCCTTGCAGAAACTCGCGTAGCGGCTGATGCAGGCCATCCGGCAGGACGGATATCCGCAACTTGCCGGCGAGGCGCCTGTTGAGGCGCTTCACTGCCTTCTGCTTGGCAGCCGTGCGTGCACTGCGGACATCCGAAATCTCTCCCAACAGATTGCGGCGTCCCTGCTCCAGCTCCTTGACGAGCGCCTCGACGGTCTTGAGCCGGGTCTGCGAAGGCCGGACCTGTTCAATTTCACGCAGCAGTGCCTGATAGGCACGCCCGACCTCGTTCCCGTCCTTGCCGGCGACTGCGGGCAGCTTGGCGAATTCCCTCTCAAGACCTGTCTCGGCTTTGGCCAACGCCTGGGCGAGTTCAGCAACCACACCTTCGATCGACCTCTCGGCCTCGTCTATGGCCTTGTCCATCTCTCCAAGTTTCTGTTTCAGAGTCGCGCTGAGAGTCTCCAGAAACGATCGCCCGCGCTGCAGCAGTTCGGCGTGCGGCAGGCCTTCCAGCGCCTTGTCGCTGAGGAAAACGAAGTCGGGAAGGGCTTCCTCGAACTGCTGGTGCCCGTCGCGAGTGCGCCTCGTTTCCTCCAGAATTCGCGGCCCTAACTGCCGCTCCTTCTCCAGCAACGGCACTTGCCTCAGCCTCTCCTCCAGCCCCTGCTCCCTGAACTGCCGCACTTGCTCCTCAAGCCTTGGCAACTGTGCAATGTGTCTCTCGATCTCATCCTTCTGCTCCTGTGACTTGACCAGTCGCTCACCATTCTCCCTGAGTTTTCGCAATGCCGAGTCCAGCCGTGCCCGTTGCTCCGCGCTCTCGGGAAGAAACCGATCCAGCACGTGCGCAAGTGCACCGGGACTCCTCGCCAACTCGTGAATCTCATTCTGGCCGTAGATCTCTATACCGGGGAGCAGGTCTCTTCCGGGATGTAGCCGTGATTCATTGCCCTGCTCATCGATTACCCGGGGCGGCTCACCGAAGCGACGGACGACCGTATAGGGCTTCATGTGGTTCGCTGCCGAACGCAACTGCAGAACGACACGGCCGCCCGCCTTGCCAAGGTTTTCCCTTACGACTTGATCGCCCTGCCTGATCGCATCATCACTCTTGTGCGGCACGTCCATCGCGTACCGCAAGCACTCCAGCAGTGTAGACTTGCCCGTGCCTCGTCCGCCAATAACGGCATTCAGATGCCCGGATATCTCAGCTGACAAACCATCAAAGTAACCGCCTTCAATCGCAATACTGTCGATTTGGCTGTAGAAGCGTTCCTGGTGACTATCGACCAATCGGACGCGTGATTCCGGATCCTTGAAGGCCATGACAAAGGATGCGAAGCAGGGTCGCGTCATCTTGATAAAGGTCGATGCTCGTGGATCGCACAGATCATCAGGTTTCGCCACATCCTTCGCGTTGATCAAAGCCACAGGATGATCACGCCTGTAATCGGGATTCCTGTTCAACGCGATGGCTTTGTATTGTTGCGGCAGATCATCGATTTTTCCGGGAATCTGTGCAGCCCGCAGTCTCGCATTGACCCAGAGGTTGTTGAATCTTCCCTTCAGCAGACCACTGTCCGACGTCGCGTGCGCCGCAAAACAGAACCCCCCGAGCTCGTCAACACACTGCAAGAGCTGTTGACCGCCAAGCCTGGATGGCCTTATCCCGTCTTCCGGATTGGTCAATTCCAGTCTGCCCAGGTAGCGCTCGAGCTGCTGCCCGCTCGCGTCCTCCGGGAAAAGACAAACCCAGTGGACTTTTTCGGTTGTTGCCACTTCAAAACCCGGAAAGACCACGATGCCGGCATCAATCAGCACCCTTCGCATGGTCTCCGCAGCAGCCACGCTTCCGTGATCCGCTAGACCCACGACCTGGATCTTCTCGGCAAGGCATGTGTCCCGCAGCGACTCTGCATAGATGTTCGCGTCCATGCCGTGGTCCGTGCCGCGATAGTTCGCGCCATACGCATGGGGATTGACCTGCAACGCGCATTTCCAGAATTGCGCAAAGGTAGAGTGTTCCTTCATTTCCAGTCCCTCGCACGGTCTCGAGCCGCCTTCCTTTCGGCGACGGCACAGCGCAGGTCATTTGGTCGCTCTCCCATGAACGTCCCGCTTCGCCAGAACCAGGGAAACCGGCTCTGCTCACGCACGGATTCCCTGCCGCGGCCCTTCTTCCAATGGACAGTCGGCTTGAGCCGCGAGATTCCAGCACCCTTCCTGGCGCCGGGGATGTTCCGGGCCATGAATGGGCGGACATTGAGCCGGACGCCGCCGTTGATGCCGGGATCCCGGCCCGTGGGGTGATCCTCGAGCGGCTTCCGGCGAACGAAGGGTTCGAAGGGCGGTTCGCCCTTCAGGACATGCAACTCCAGAGTGGCGGCCAGGCGATCCCCGGCATCGAACTCGCCGTCTTTTGCTCCATTGTGCCGACGGCCGATCCAGTCCCGCAAGCAGCTGCAGGTGAGCGACTCCGGCAGTCGGGGACTCCCGCCACCAGTTTCTGTGAGTTTGTGGCAGCTGACCAGGGCATGAGGGCCGTCGCCCTTCCGGCCATCCCAAGTGTGCCAGATGGAGGGACGGCGGTGAAACAGCCTGCAGTGCTGTTCGAGGAATCCGCTGCGCAGCCAGGCATCGCCCGGCAATCTCGCCAGAACGCTGTCACCCCAGGCGGCCCGCAGCGCCTGCAACACGCGTTCGTGTGCCGGGCGCTCGCCGCGTGCGGCGGGGATGGAGACGATGCGGTCGCTATCCGCCAACTCTTCCGAACCATCCGGGCCAGGCGCCGGACGATCGGGAAAACCCGGCCCGGTCCGGCGCGGCACGGTCACGTGGAAGAGCATGCCGGCACCGGCAGGGTGGCCGTCGAACAGCCATGGCGCCAGGTCGTTTGAGAACGGCCCTGGCAAGCCGTTCGGACGTCCCTCTGCCGCAAGGGTGCACCATGGTTCGAGATCCTGCGTGATTTTCCCAAGGTTCCCGATCGCTGCTTTCAGTTTCCGGTCGACATTTTCGTGTGAGTAGCCGAAGAGCAGACGTGCCGCAAGGTCATGTTCAGATCCGGGGTCAGGAACACCAGTGCTATCGTCGAGCATTTCGCCGCTCACGTTGATGCTGGCCCCGCCGCGCAGATGACGACCGTCAGCAGTCTGTCCTGTGGACATACCGGAGTCTCCCGTTTGCCGAATCGCAGCGGCCTTCCTCGCCAATTGAGCCACCCGGAGCGAAGCGGCGCGATCAGGTCGCTATCGGCAGGATTGCGCAGTTTCTGGCCGTCACTCACACCCTCGCCGAAGGCCTGACCGCAATACGGGCGGTGCATGCATGGTGGGCGCGCGATGCGCGACCCCGCGCGCGCACCATGCTGCGGCACACCCTGTCGTCTGGCGCGGACGTCCCGGAGCGCAGCGACGCAGGGGCGCTCCCTCACCGCGCTCATGTTGTGGTTCCGGCGTCGCCGGTGCGCATGGACGTGCCATGCAGCTCGAAGCGGATGGTGCCGGCCAGGGTGGAACCGCCGTTCCCCAGCGCCGCCTGCTTCGTCGCCCTGGTCGACCGCCTCGTCCACAACGCCGAGATCATCCCCATCGACGGCGACTCATGGCGCCGCAGGGAGGCCGAGGAACGCCGGAAGGCGCGTACCGCCGAACGCCGCTGGCGACGCGACGCCAAAGGGCAATGCCGAACCGCAAAGGCAACACCTGGATGCACCTCCCCCTCACGCGGCGCGTAGGGGCCGAAACCCTGCGGGCCTGTCCCCTCGAAGCCGTCGCCCGCGCCCTCGACATGATCCACGCCGACCACCATGGCAACCCCGTGTTCGTCCGCCGCAACGCCGGCCGCGAAGCCGTCGGCATCGAGACCGACGGGCCCATGACGGAACCAGTCGACACCGGTGGCTTCTGGATGTCGTGAGAACCCGACTGGCCGACCCGTGTCATCCTCGCAGGCAACTCACTCGACGCCCTGTCGATCCTCTCCCTCCACAACCTCCCGGTACAACGGGGATGCGCCGTGATCTCCACCGGCGCAGTCAAGGACACGATTCCCTCCTGGATCGAGGACTGGAACCCACGCCGCAATTTCTGTGCCTGGAAGGCCACACGATACGGCGATGAGGCCGCCCGACGCCTGATTGCCAGGGACACGCGAACCATCCGCATGCGACCCGACCTCGACGGCTGCACCGAGCAGTGCCCAACCGCAGGCACATGAACGAAATGAACTCAACCGCTGACTTCATCAGATAAGTGCAGTTCCTGGCCGTCACTCACAACGGCGCCTGCTGGAACGACATGCTCATCCGCAACCGCACCGGCGAACCCATCCAGACCGATGACCGTCCCATCGCATGAACAGCACCGCCTGAATCTCCTTGACCACCGCCGGCCATACGGTCGGCGCCAGCATCATCGCTGACGTCACACATGGATGCTGCAACGCCCTTGAACGCGGTCGCGTTACCGTGCGCCACGCTCGACAACCGATACCCAAGATCCGTCCCGACTGCGACTTCATCAGATAAACGCACTTCCTGACCGTCGCTAACAGGTGTGAAACGATCGTCGATCTTGAGCTTATTGCTTTCGAGGTCGCGCCGGCGCATGTCGTTCCAGTCGTCACTCACACGTGTCCGATGCCGACATCAATCTCCCGGACGAACGGATCGTTGTTGTTGTCGAACCAGATGCCGTCGACCGGTATGGCCGGGAGACGCAATGCCACCACGGGGATTCCGTAGAGCCGTGTCAGCTTCGTTGCCCAACACCAGGGCAGATGCAGCCTGACGCGGACCTGGGTTCCCGGCGGAGACCATCAATCGCCGCCGCGATCAGCGGCGCTTTCCCTTCCAGACCACTCTGGGAAATCTCGCCACATTGATACAGGCGGTACCACTCCCTGCGTTGACGCATGATCCTTTCGTCGTCACGCAGATGCAGCCTGACCACAACATACTCGGCGCGCTCGCGAAACTCTTCGGGAACCGCGTCCGAAACCCGCAGCTGCAAGGACGGCAGATGAAGTTCGAACCACCCGTCCTCGATTTCGAACGGATCGAGCAGGTCTCCCGCCAATACATGGCTCTTGCTCGAATTGATCCACGCCGCACAGTAGCGGTAGTTCTCCCACTCATATGCCCTCGACCGGTCCTCGTCGCAGCTTACGAAGTGGTCCACGGTCCCAACCGGCTCGTACATCGCGGAGTAAGCGCAGAGATTTCGGAAGCCCACTGCGAGCTCTCCCTTGAAGGGGGTCCAGTAATCCTTCGGTCGCCCGTCGCCGGGATTGGCCGCTAGCCATGCGTTGCCCGGCTCCCTGGCCCGCCGGCCGAGGCCCGCCGGCTCGGGAATGCGCTCGAAACGGATCATTCCCCGCTGCTCTGGCGCTCCGTCGACACCACCCAACGCGGCCAGAACGGATCGTGCCCGGCCAGCACACGCTGAAGCTCCTCGTGGATCGCCTGGGCTTCTCTCAGATCCTCCGGATTTCGCTGCGCATCACCGCGCATGAATGCCTGCGCGGCCTCAATGGCGCATTCCGCCTCGACCGACCGCGCCTGCCGCAGCCCGAAGACGTCCGACACCAGCCAGTTGAGCGCGTCTCCCTGTGCCGCCCAGGGCACGATGTCGAGCTGTACCCGGCCATCGCGGATGTCCAGGTGAAACAGCCGGTCGCGATCCTGGTCGAAGTGGGGCTCCACTGAGGCGAGAACGAGCGGAGAGTGTGTGGCCGCGATGAGCTGTGCGCCCGCACCCCCATTGGTGAGCCGGTCCATCACCCTGAGAAGGGCGGGCACGATGGTGCGCTGCCATCGTGGATGAAGGTGCGCGTCGATTTCGTCGAACAGCAGGATGACCTGCCCGGCGACCCTTACGCCGATCTGTCCCGCGGCACGGACATGTTCACTCCAGGCCCAGACAAGCATGTAAGCCAGGCCGGCGATCCTGCGAACCGCGGATGACGCATGGACGATGGGAACAGCATCGGAATACTCGGTTCTGATTGATGGAATATCCTGTGCGTCATCAACGGAAAGACGCAAGAGAGGACCGACTTCCCACGGCTCGCCTCGAACCGTCAGCGCGCCCACCACCTCCGCCATGCGGCGTGCGCTCTCCCCATTCTCCCGAATCCAGCTCGACCAGTCGTCGAGAACCCCCTTGCAGACCTTGATCGACTTGCCCTCGATCGAGACTTCCAGCCCACTCCAGACTTCCTCGGGTGAAAAAACGTACCCTGGAAGCCGATCCTGGACGTCGATATTCCCTCTTCTCCGCCAGTAGTTCCGGGCCGGATCCCAGACCGAGAAGCCGCCGTCGGCATGTGCGTGGATCACCAGTCCGGGACTCCACGGCCTCCCGGGTTGTCCGGTCCAGCCCTGGTCCCGGGCGGAATACGTGCTCTCGAAGCTCCTGCTGTTTCCGGCATCGGTGGTCAGCGCGAAGCGCAACTTTGCCGGCCTTGCGACATCCGTCGGTCGTGCCGGATATCCGGAAGTCAGGCGTGGATTCAGGTCCCGCGGCCACTTCCGCGTCAGCGCCCACCATGCGACGTCCAGCAGGAAGCTCTTGCCGAGCCCGTTGTCGCCGGTGATGAGATTCAGCCGCCGTTGCAGGTCCAGCGCCATCTCCGGCGCCGGACCAACATTTTCCAACTCAAGGCGCTCGAGCATTCCGTTCCGTAGTGATTCAGTGCAATGTCGCCGGGAGTATAGTCGCACGGCCCCCGGTGCAGGCGACTCGATTCGCCGCGTCGTCCGCAACCTCCAGCCATGCCTGCGCGCCGGCGCACAGCAACGACATGGGTTTGGCGCCCCCTCGGCAATACCTCGACTCTCTCAGACTGCCATTCGTGGCCATGGTTGTTATCAGCCTTGCCAGCAGGGATGTCTGGCGAGAGTAGCCGACATTCCCACTACCGTCATTCCTTCTGACACGAGACTCACCATACCGCGCCTTTCGCCTTCGCCTCGTGGTCACGAAACTCAAGGCAGGACGCAATACAACTCTACAGATCGCTTCCGCTTTCCTCGTCGCACAATCGTACCGCGCCCTGGCATCGCAATGCCATCGGGAGGGCAAATCCACTCCATCGCCTACGGCTGCAGGTTCGTTCCGAACGCGCCGGACATGCGTCTGGTATCGCCATGAACGGCCTCGAATGTGCCGGTCGCCACAGACGGAACCCAGTCCTCGTTCACGTCGTGGAACTGTCCGCTCCAGATCGCTGCATTTGCAGCCGTCTCTTCGTCGACGGTCCAGTATGTGAGCGCCGTGGAGCCGCCGCCCGCCCTGATCGCGCCGTCGGAGCCGATGATTGCGGCCGCCTGGAGTTCCACCGACCAGGGCTTCATCTCGCCGTCTACCGTGAATTCGTCGACGGTTCCCTCGACCGTGCCGGGTTCTGTGCTGCCGCCGAAATCCACCTCCAGCGTCGCCGTTGCGGTGAATGCCCCGCCGGTTCCGCTGTCGAGAGCGAAGTTCCCCGCCGCCGAACCTCTGTAGGTTGCCGTGCCCTGCACCTCAACGAGACTGGCGAACTCGTCCGTGGCGCTTCCCGTACCGTCGTGGAAGACGCCCACGGACCAGACGTCCCCGGCCTTGCGAAGCCACCTCCGAAGTACTGGTACTCGGAGTCCGGCGTCGGCACCTCGGCGCCCGCGGCAGGCACGAACTTCCACCCGCCTCCGCCCGCCGGTGCCACTCCGCCTGCGGACTTCACCGCGGACGTGCAGGCGCTGCCGGGAGCCGGCTCGCAGACATACGTGCCGGAGGCGCCGTCGAAGCTGCCGATGAACTCGACCGAACCGCCCGCTGGTCCTTCGCCGTGTCGACACTCACGTTGACGCTGGCACCGCCTGCAGAATGTCACCAATGTCGCCGCCCGATGTCATCCAACGTACCCACCTGATGTCACCATTGTAGCCACCCCGGAGCGAAGCGACGCGATCACGTTGCTTTCGGCGGGATTCCGGCAGCTTCTCCGTCATCGATACTACCGCCGAAGGCCTGACGGCAGGCACATGACCGTGAAGCGTTCAACCGCTGACTTCATCAAACAAGAGAGAGCGCAGTTCTCGACCGTCATTGACACACCCACGGCAGAACACAGGCCAAGGCCAAAACGAACTTCCGGCCAAGCCGGAGAAAGCGCCCGGACAGGTGGTGAATCCCATTCGTCAGTGTGGCCCTGACGCCTGTAGGCACTTCAGAAGCAGAGGTCCCGGCGGCGCGACGGCCCAGCACTCCGCCAAATGACCTCTCTGCGCGTTGATCGACTGCATGCTTCGGCACACCAGAAGATTGCGGGTCCCAAGCGCAACTTCCCCCGGGCCTGCCGCTCCGCCGTCCTCATGGTCACGAAACTCAAGGCAGGACGCAGTAAAGCTCTACAGATACGCCTCCGCCTTCCTCATTGCACAATCGTGCCGCGACCCTGGCATCGCGATGCCATCAGGAGGGGGAGTTCACTCCACCGTCTACGGTTGCAAGGTTGTTCCGAATGCGCCGGACATGCGCCCGGTATCGCCGTGAACGGCCTCGAACGTGCCGGTCGCCACGGACGGGACCTGGTCCTCGTTCACATCGTGGAACCGGCCGCTCCAGAGCGCCGCGTTCGCGGCCCTCTCTTCGTTGACGGTCCAGTATGTGAGCGCCGTGGCGCTTCCACCCGCCGAGATGACACCGTCAGCGCCAATCTCGGCCGCCTGGAGTTCCACAGACCAGGGCTTCTCCTCGCCTTCAACCGTGAAACCGTCGACCGTTCCCTCGACCGTGCCGGATTGCGTGCCGTCGCCGAAATCCACCTCCAACATCGCCGTGGCCGTGAATTCCCCGCCGGTCCGGCTGTCCAGAGCGAAGTTCCCCGCCGCCGGGCCTCTATAAGTCACCGTGCCCTCCAGCGCCACGAGATTGCTGAACTCATCCGCAGCGCTTCCAGTGCCGTCGTGAAAGACGCCCACGGCCCAGCCGCCCTCGGTCTTGCGAAGCCACCACCCGAAGGACTGGTACTCGGCATCCAGCGTCGCAACCTCCGCACCCCGCGCCGGCACGAACTTCCATCCGCCTCCACCCGTCAGATCCACTCCGCCCGCGGACTTCACCGCGGACGTGCAGGCGCTATCGGGCGCCGGCACGCAGACATACGTGCCAGAGGCACCGTCGAAGCTGCCGGTGACCTCGACCGAGCCGCCCGCGCCTGCCGTGTGTTCCCTGATCCCCGCCCCGGTCGGAAACGCGGACGACGCGATCAGGGTCGCGTCCGTGTCATCCACGATGGGCAGGTTGCCGTCCGGGTCCAGGTCATCGGCGTCGCTGTACCTGCCCCCCTCGCCGCTGAACGGCTGGACGCCCGGAGCCTCGATGTTGGTGTACAGGACAACGGTATCGGAGGTCCCGGCCGTTGCATCGGCGGCGGTGTACCGGCCTCGAGTCCAGCCGTCGACCGTCGATGCGCTGCCCCTGACGAGGGCGGTCTCGAGGTCCGCGACCGGCGTCGGGGTATCTCCCGGAACCCTCCCGGACATCGTCGGTGCCGCCCCGTGATTCACGGCGGCGGAGATTCCCGCTATCCGCGACCCTTCCAGTGCCATGGACAGCCTTTCGGACGCCATCGCCAGGGCTGCCTCGATTATCACTTCGGCCGCATCAAAGTTGTTCTCGATCACCCGGATCGCCGTCCGATATGCGGCCTTCTCGGCGGCGGGAAGGGCCCCGGCGGCCGTCACGGCATCATTCGCCGCCGAAACCGCGTCCCTGGCGGCGGCGAGCGCCGCCTCGTCGGAATGACCGCCGAGGGCTTCGACGGCCATCTCTGCGGTCTTGATTGCCCTGTCGATGGCCGCGCGTTGGTCCTTCGCCTTGTCGACGCTCACGTTGACGCTGACGCCGCCCCCACCGCCGCAGGCGGCAAGCACGAGCGCCGTCGCGCAGATAACGACCGTCAACAGCTTTCCTGTGGACATACCGGACTCTCCCGTTTGCCGAATCGCACCGAAGTCGTGAGAAAACTATAGGCCCTCTCGCAACTCGACACCACATGTTTGGGCTGGAGACGGCATCGTATCGCAACGTGTTGTTGCCTGTCGACTTTCGCTCGCAATCCCACAAGGCGGCCGTCTCGGCGAGGGGTGCCAAATGGAACACCCCAGGCAGGGGCGCAGAGAAGAAGGAGGCAGACGGCGGCCGCGAACGTTCTGCGGAGCGGCGCAAGCGGCATCGGAAGGATCCTCGTCGGTTGTCTGTTGCTGTCCGAACACAAAAGAGGGCGGC
>MKWU01002034.1_pt1 | contig 32119 bp, 29 predicted proteins | sample 809101 | NCBI WGS metagenome assembly MKWU01 (sample SAMN05860141, study PRJNA318959) | sponge metagenome | host: Aplysina aerophoba | place: Slovenia: Piran, Adriatic Sea, Gulf of Piran | collected 2013-05-07
GTGGTTTGCTGTCGATCAGATGGATCCGGTCATCCCCCAGCACCGATAGAGCGAGCTTGGCCACTAGCCTCTCGGCATTCCGCAAGATCCGGTGATAGCGGCTGTAGTGGGGCAGCTTGGGGACCCGGAGCAAGAACCTCCAAAAACAGACTCTACGGGTCTACGGGCCCAACGAAGCCGATCTTGTACCCCCCAAGGGGGGACCCCGCCGTCCTTACAGTTCTCTGAAGAGTTGGTTGACGATCCAGTACCAGGTACTCTCATGGGGTTGAGTGAGGATCTCACCTACGATTGCAATGGTTAAGAGTTCGCTGTAGCTCGCCTTCTGGGCAGGTTGCTGGGGTAGTAGGTTCTGATAGGGATGGGAAATGCACCCTTCCGGGATCTAATTCACTTTGGGCTGAACTGCAGCCGGGGTATGCTGCCGGACCATGGCTCGCAGCAAGCCTACGATCAAGATTCGTGTGAGGTTCGCAGAGACAGATCAGATGGGGGTCGCCCACCACTCCTCCTACGCTGTGTGGCTCGAGGCCGCGCGTATAGAGTGGCTCCGCGAGCGAGCTATAAGCTACGCAGAGATTGAGCGTTCTGGAATCTCTCTGGCTGTTGCTGGACTCAACATCTGCTACCGCCGAGCAGCTGCCTTCGACGACCTCATTGCCATCTGGGTCTCGCTCGACGAGGTTCTGAGCCGACGTATGACCTTCAGCTACATACTCGAAGGTGCAGACGGACTGCTGCTGGCCACCGCCCAAACGCTTCACATCCCGACCGACCGGTCGGGCGGGGCAACCCGCCTCCCGGAAGTCTGGCGCAACCAACTGAGGGACCGAAATGGATGAGTACACAGCCTCAGACGACGAGGTCCGTCTCCAAAGTTGGCATCGGAACACGGAGCATCTGCACCACACAGGGTGGTTACCGAGGTCGGGATGACGGAACTCACAGCGACCCTGGAGTCACCACTGGAAGCGGGGTCTCGCTAACAGCCAACAGCAGAATCAAGAATTACGAGCGACATTCGCAAGGCCATCATGGCAGAAACCGACACCGTCATGGTGGGATCGTTCCCCGCAGGTACCGATCCCTCTTCCGATGAGATGAGCCTCAGGAACGGTCGGCATTCTAAGACCTTACAGAGGGAATCGACACTATAAGACGGAGACAGTACGGACTGGTATTCTCAAGAGGATGCTAAGAAGCTCCCGTGTCGAGGGGAAGCCAGGATCCTAGTGCCTGACGCAGTCTTCCAGATCGGTTGGGATCGGATCCGCGATGGGCTTCCGCGCAACTCCATCGCCAGCTGAACTTCGTAGCGATGGATACTCGGACATGGTTTGCATCGGAAGCGATTTGGGATGAATTTCGTTTGGAGCAGCAACTTCACTGTTCAAGGCCTCAGAACTCTATGACCTGCTCCCCACTTGGATCGATAGCCTCAAGAGCCCTAAGATACGAGCTTGCACCGAACTTGAGCATAAAGGAGTAGGGACTAATGACACGCTCCTGCGGATAGCCCAAAGGCAGGAGGTGCCGCTTCAGGCGCTCGAACTGTCGGCGCATGATCTCGTCTCGCTCCACCGCTGCCCGGATCACCTTCGCACGTAGATGATCAAGCACCCTTCGGTGGGTGCGTTCAGCGTGGCGAACGGACCTGACGAGCGTGGGGTCTATCCCCAACACCTGGTCAAGGAGGCCACGGAAACCCTGCTCCAGGATCGCACCTACCTCATCGAAGGCCGATCTGTAACCGTGCAAGCGGAGCACAACCCTTCCGAATTCCTCCTCGGAATCCGAGAGGATCGATCGGTAATCGAGTCCGTGACGCGAGAGGATGCGTCGAACAGGGGCTTCGAGGACCGTAACCGATGCTCGGGGCCAGATGAGAGGCATCGCCACGCCGTGGTGCTCGTAGACCCCCCTCAGCTGGGCAATGTACCGGAGCTCTCCTGGGCCCACGACTGTGGCGATGTTCGGCAGAACGGCATCCTGCGTAATCGGCCTCAAGCCAGCGGCCGGGGTGATGATACCGGGTCGATCCCGAATCAGAGCACACAACTCCTCCTCGGTAAAGAATCGATTATCGTGAAAGAAAGAGGAACCGTCGAACCTCAGCAGGACCCTGCGGGGAAGATCCGACCGGTCCTCAATGAACAGGTTGGTTGCCTGCGCACCCCGACCCAACTGCGGTGCAAACCCCCTTGCCCGAAGCTCCTCAGCCGCCCTCCGAATCGCCGCAACGGAGGCGCAGGGCTCTCGGATCTCACTCACAAGTACCTCACTGAAGTGGGGCACAATCTCATCATCGAGCGGGTCAAGGACAACCAGACCAAGGCGACCGACGAGGGCATACATCTGCCCCACGAACCAGTCTGCGAAGGTCCGGGAAACCGCTGCCGAGGCCTCGAGCAGGTTGCTAACCTCTCGAACGAAAGGGCGGGGGGCCCGCACCTCCCTCAGCGCCGCCAGGGTTGCGTCGACCGCCGAGCCGCAGAGAGGCATCCGACCCGAGGCGACCTCGGAGGGGAGGTCGACGCCAATCCGGTGTAGCCGCTCGTCAAAATCAAGGAGATAGGCGTGGTCTACCTCGGCACGGTCGTGATCCTGGCTCGCCACCCAAAAGACAGGAATCACCGGGCGACCTAGACTAGCGAGGCTCTCGGCAAGACGGATAGCGGTCATGGCCTTGGAGAGTGCATAGGAGGGACCTAGGAGGAGCCCTGGCTGCTGCCCAGTTACGATGACACGGGTGCTAGGCTGCGCCAAGAGGTTGAGGTTTTCGAAGACCGCTTGAGGGGCCGCATGCCGCCGGGCGGATCGCTCCAGAGCGCGCCTGATTCCTTCTGGCATCCCCCCACGAGGAAGGTCCAACGCCTCGTCCAAGGAGCCCGCCGACAGCTCGAAAAACGGGGCCAGATCGCCCCGGAGATAGCTCATCAGGAAAGGGTCCTGCATAGGTTGGGAGGCTGGCACGCACCAGTGTACAGCAGAGGCAAGGAGGATTCCTGTCTTGCAACCTCCATCCAACCGGGCGAGCCATGGGGACCGAGCGACGCATGATATACACATAAAGTAAGTGATCGGGGTAACCCCTCAAGCTCTTAAGCCTGCTGGTGCTGGCATTAAGTGCCTCTGGAACCCGGAATTAGGAAATGCGTCTGCGCGTCGACTTGCTCCCCACACCCCCGTATAGGGGTGCTGTCATCCTCATCGACGTGCTCAGGGCGAGTACGGTCGCCCCCCTACTATTCAGCAATGGCCTAGCGCACCTAACAATCACCCCGAGCGTGAAACTAGCCCGAAAGCTCGGCAACAACGAGTTGCTCCTAGGGGAACGCGACGGTTTCCCTCCCGAAGGCTTCAATCACGGTTGCTCCCCTGCGGAACTCAGCTACGTTGACGTTCAGGGGAAGAGTGCCATCATGGTGGCCAACGACGCTTCCAAGGCGATGGAGGCGACCAGAGGCGCGAGTGACCTCCTTCTCGGCTCACTCTATAATGCTACAGCCGCGTGCGAAGTGGCAGTAGAGGCAGGCTGGGATTCCATCACGGTGGTTTGCTGTGGCTTCAGGGGGGGGGAGGATCTCGATGACGCCCTCACTGCGGGATTCCTCGCGGCGAGGCTAAAGTCCATGGCACCCGAGGTGACGCTCAAGGGTGCAGGCCGTTTCTCAGTAAGCCTGCTGCGCGCCTTCCCCGATCCGCTCGAGGGGTTGTGGCAGTCTGTCGCCGGCCACTTCCTACGACGCCACAATCAGGACAAAGACCTCGCCTTCGCCAGCCTCATCGATCAGTGCGACGAGGTCCCCGTGCTCGAAAGCGGACAATCGGACGAGCGACTCTACCGTTTTCGAAGCCGCAGACCCTAGTGCACCCTCAAGTGCCGGAGGTTCTGGGCTATCTCCTCGACCCTCTTACCCTTGAGGAGGCGGCGGCTTGGATCCTGGAAGCGACTCAAGGTGCACCCTCAACCCCAAAGATAGTCGTAACCCTGAACCCCGAAACTGTGGTGCGGGCGACCACTGATCCCGCCCTCGCTAGCGCCCTTAAGAGTGCCGATCTCACGGTGGCTGACGGTGTCGGCATCGTTTGGGCTGCGCGCAGAAGGGGTTACGCCCTCCCGGAACGAGTCCCCGGTGTAGAACTGGTCGAGCGGGTCCTATCCTGCGGACGCGAGGGGCTTCGCACCTTCTTCCTCGGCGGCAGGCCCGGCGTTGCGGAGCGCGCGGCGAAAGAGGCTCAGGCCAGATACGGAACTAGCGTCGCCGGGGCCCACCATGGCTACTTCGACAGGGGCAAGGGTGTCCGGAGTGTCATCGAGATGGTCCGAGGGTCCGGGGCACAACTCCTCCTTGCCGGGCTCGGCGAGAGGCAGGAGCGATTCCTGGCCGAAAATCGGGTCGACCTCACAACGCCGGTGATGATTGGCGTGGGGGGGACTTTGGACATCCTGGCCGGGACGGCAATCAGGGCGCCGACCTGGGCCCGGAGAGGGAGGCTCGAATGGATCTGGCGGGTCGGATCCGATCCTAGGCGCTGGCACCGGATTCCGAGGTTAATCCGGTTCGTTGTCCTCACCCTCGGCCAAGGGCAGCGCTAGCTCGAAGCCTCTCTCCCGCAAATCTGGTCATGACCTCTGGTTCGAGAGGGGATCGCGAGACTCTTTAGTACCTGTAGTGCCCTCCACTCCCGGGATGGCCTGCAGGGCAAGTACCGCTGAAACAGGTGAGGCAAGTGCGAGGGAAATCGAATTGCGCCGACGAGGTCCCTTGCCAAAGATAGGTCGGCGAGTCAGCTACTGATCCTCAAGCGGAGTCTCTCCACCGAGTTAGGGTGGCGGCGAACCCCTCCCGGGCTGAGGTATCGACGCCGTAGTGGCAGGGGTAGCGGACCTGCGAACTTGACACTCGGAAGTGAACTCCGGTAGCCCTAGCGCTCCTGAGGAGACTGACGATCCTGCCGGAGAGCGCCCCTCGAACGTACAGAGTCCCGCTAGGACCACAGGGCGGCCCCAGACTACGCGGGTTTGGACTTGAGCCAGAACCTTCTGAATCCAGAACCAGAGGAGTGCCCTGCTGGTGTACGGTGACTTGCACAGCCTCTATTAGCGCCATTTTGTCTTGGCGACGGATGCACCCAGAGAGCCCGTCCTTGGAGCAGATTGCGATGGCGAGCAGAGATGTCGTGCTGACCGAGAGGGATTGCTAGACGTATAAGGACTGTAGTGTCAGATGCGAATCGCTCATCAACATCGTCTTATAGTCCTGCTTCATGATGTTGACCCCATTTTCGTGGCGCTGCTATCATGGGTTGCTCACGGGCCCTCAAGAACCCGGGTGCGCGCCGAGATGGCGGAATTGGTAGACGCAGTAGACTCAAAATCTACCGGGGTGACCCGTGCGGGTTCGAGTCCCGCTCTCGGCACCAGCCAAGGCGCAAGACTAAGGCAACCCCTTGACTAGAGAGGAAAGCGGATCGAAATGTTCTGGATTGTGCTCGCACCCTTCGTACTGCTCTCATTCGCCCTGACGGCCATCATCCTCCTCCAAGAGCCGAAGCAAGGTGGGCTCGGCGACCTCGGTGGCGGTGGAGGCGACTTCTCAACCTCAGGGGGGACCGCCGGAGGACTCCACCGGATGACGATCTATCTAGGGGTCATCTGGGGCCTACTCGCACTTCTCCTTCAACTGGTGCCTAGATAGCCCGCCCTAAAGCGGGCCGGGTCACAGAGATTTCAGCCCAATCAAGCAATTCGGTGTACCTACATGCGGAGGTGGCCTCTTCTACTGACGGGGTGACCAAGCTTGCGCCGCAACCCGTCTCAGGGACACCTCCTCTCCCCACTTGGTTTTGCCAGAGCGCCCAGTAAGAGCGCCGGAACCGGCAGGTCATCTATAGCGGATATCGCCATCGGACCCGCGCGCACAATTGACGTGTGCGGCACAGAGTGCTAGATTCCTCAGCAAGTGGGGACGAAACTAGATAGCTATAGACCCTCACGCGAGGTTCAACTGGAGCCAGCGGGACGGACCCGCAGGGCTTGTGCCCCAAAGGGCTTGCGCGGTAGCCTGACGGGAGTCGTACGAAGCGAAGGTGCAGGCCGGGACCGCGGCCGAAGCCTGCCTTCGATCACACCTTGGGAGGTAGCATGAGAAAGTTCATCCTTAGCCTAGCCGTATTGGCCCTGGTTTCGCTGGCGTTGGCCGACGGTCACGCCTTCGTGTGGCCCAACGCCTGGACTGCGAATCCGGGTGAAGCCGTGTACGGTGGAACGCTGCGCTTTTCCGACATCGAGGATCCGCGCACGCTCAACCCCTTCGTTAGGGCCGAGGCGAACGCCGTGCTCGACCTTGCGGATGATGATGGGGCGGCCCTAATCACCCGCGGACCTGACTCCGATGTCTGGCTCCCCTACGCGGCCAAGAGCTTTACTGTCTCTGAGGATAACACCGTAGTGGATGTGGTCCTGCGGGACGGCATCAAGTGGTCCGACGGCACCCCGGTCACAATCCAGGACTACATGTTCCGCTACCTCGCCGAAACCGACCCCGATGTCGGCTCGAACGCCTACGACTCCTGGTTCATCGGCGACGAGCAGATCCTCCTCGAGGCCACCGGAGAAGACAGTCTGCGCTTTACCTTCCCGAAGCCGGACCGCATCGCCTTCCCCGTCGTGGCGCTGCTCCCCGCTCCTGACCACATCCTTGGTGAGGTCTACCGCGCTGGCGGTGCCGAGGCACTTATCGCTGAGTGGGGCACCGAGGTCGACGTGGCGAGCACGGTGTGGACCAGCCCCTGGGTCCCCGTCGCCTTCACACCTGGCGAACGGGTGATCTTCGAGCGCAACGAGTACTGGGGAGAGTGGAACGTTGACGAGGCGGGCAACGCCCTGCCCTACCTCGACACCGTCGTATCCAACATCGTCGAGTCGACCGACGCCGAGTTGAACCTGTTCCTCGCCGGCGAACTCGACCTCTTTGCCCCGCAGAACCTCGATCAGGTCGGCTTAATCAATGTCGCCGTGCAGAACGGGGACATCGACGCCACCGTGCTCGAGAATGTGAGCCCTGTCGCCAGCAGCCAGTTCATCGTCTTCAACTGGAACATGGCCAGTAACCCCTTCAAGCAGGAACTCTTCCGCTCTGTAAACTTCCGGCGCGCTATGAGCCACCTCGTTGACCGTCCCGCAATAATCGAACTGGTCTACGGCGGCTCTGCCTCAGCGATGTGGTCAAATGTCTATCAAGTCCTCGACTTCTGGGTGAACAACGACGTGCCCCGGTACTCGTACGACCCCGAAGAGGCCGCGCGGCTGCTGGCCGAGATCGGCTTTGGCAGCACCAACGACGACGGCATCCTGATCGACGCTGAGGGCAACGAACTCGGCTTCACGCTCGCGACCAACTCCGGCAACTCGCAGCGCGAACAGATCCTTCAGATCTTCGCCGACAGCGCCCGCGAGATCGGAGTGAACGCAGAGACCTCGGCGCTCGACTTCAACCTGCTGGTCGACCAGCTGCTCTCTACCGGTGAAGATCGTCCCTTCGACGCGATCCTCATCGGTCTCCGTGGCGGCAGCCGCGACTGGCCCTTCGGCTCAAACGTCATCCCCTGCGGCACCAACCTGCATATGTACAACACCTCGGGCGAATGCCTGACTCCGGAGGAGACCCGGATGACCGAGCTGTACTACCAGGGCCGGGAAACCCTCGACACCGAGGCCGCCCGCGAGATCGGCCTCGAGATCCAGCGGATCCAGGCTGAACTGCAACCCCAGATCTACACGGTGAGCCCCGCTGCTCATGGGGCTTGGCTAAATCGCGTCGGAGGCCAGCACCCCGACGGCCTTATCAACACCATCGTCGGTTTCCGCGAACTCCCCCTTACCTTCCAAAGGCCGTAAATTCCGACGTGCGAGGCGAGGAGGCTATGCCTCCCCGCCTCTACAATTCCAGGCCTTGCACTTGCCCCCCTAATTTACAGGAGGGATGTCTTGCTCCCCTTCATCATCAGGAGGTTCTTCCACCTCATACCTACTTTCATCGGCTCGACCCTCCTGGCCTTCATCATCAGCCAACTGGTGCCAGGGGATTTCCTCTCTCAGAAGGCACTGGAACCTAACGTTCGACCGGAGACCATCGAGCGGCTCCGGGAGCGGTTCGGCCTGAACCAGGCCTGGTATGTGCAGTACTTCCGCTGGATGGGCAACATTGCTCAGGGCGACCTCGGCCTCTCATTCGACAGCAACCAGCCGGTTATCAATCTTATCGCCCGGCCGATAAGGAACTCGATGTACCTCGTGATCCTCTCCATCGTCATGCTCTGGGCCGTGGCTATCCCCCTCGGTGTGTATTCGGCGGTGCGACAGTATTCCCTCGGCGATCAGTTGGTGAGTGCGGTGAGCTATTTCGGCCTAGCGATCCCGAATTTCTTCTTCGCCCAAGTCCTTATCCTCGCAATCTTCCTCCTGCGCGGCTACACGGGAGAGTGGTTCGGCTTCAACAAGCTCCTCCTTCCGGTCGCACAGATGACCAGCACCAACCACCTCAATCTCTCCCCCATACGACAGTTCCTCGATATCTTCTGGCACATGCTTATGCCGGCCTTCGTGGTCGCCACTTCCGGGATCGCAGGCTTCACACGCGTCCTACGTGGGCAAATGCTTGAGCACCTCGGTAGTGATTTCATCCGCACGGCGAGGGCCAAGGGGTTGGGGAAACGTTCGGTAACCTATAAGCATGCGCTGCGGCCCGCCATCATCCCTTTCGTTGCTGGCATCGGCGGACTCCTCCCTGCGCTCATCGGGGGGGCAGGCCTTGTCGAGATCGTAGTCTCCTGGCCCGGCATCACGCCCACTTTCCTCGAAGCCATACGGCAACAGGATATCTACGTTGTCCTTGGGCTCCTGGTCATCTCCTCGCTCCTGCTCATGGTTGGCAACCTCATCTCCGATCTCCTCCTGGCCGTAGTCGATCCGCGAATTCGGTACGGCTAAAGCCCGTAATGACCTCCCTCTCCAATGCGTAAAGAAAGGGCTCTCGATGCGGGGACACCTCTCGAGAGGCAGAGTAAGAGCCAGGGCCAGGTCGTCTGGGAACAGTTCCGCAAGCACAAGGCGGCAATGATCGGAGGGGGCATCCTCATCGCCATGTACCTGTCCGCAATGTTCGCTGGCTTCCTCGCCCCCTACGATCTCAATGAGTATCGCCGTTTTCCGGTGACGGCCTTTCAACCGCCCGTGAAGATCCACTGGTTCCATCCCGAGACAGGAAGACTTACCCGGCCGTTCATCTACGAGTACTCCGCAGAGCGAGACCCCGTTACCCGGCAGCGGGTCTATATCGAGAACAGAGACGGGGAACGCTATCCGATCCGCTTCTTCGTCCACCGGCCCGACGCAACCTACAAGGTGTTGGGGCTCTTCTCCAGCGACCTCCACCTGTTCGGGGTGGACGAGCCCGCGCGTCTCTTCCTGTGGGGCACCAACAATCTGGGTAAGGATGTCTTCTCGAGAGTCCTCTATGGGGGGCAGGTCAGCCTCACCATCGGCATCCTGGCGGTGTGGGTCTCGCTCCTCCTGGGTCTCCTCCTCGGAGGTCTCGCAGGGTTCTACGGCGGCAGGGTCGATGACTTCATCATGCGCCTCGTCGAGGTCTTTGCCGCCATCCCCGGACTCTTTCTGCTGATCGTCCTCGCTTCCCTTCTTAGAGATCCACGCAACCCGGTAGCGCAGGCCTTCGGCCTGCAAATGACCTCCGCCCAGCTATTCCTGATGGTGGTGATCGTTCTCGGCTTTGTAGGCTGGGGTGGTCTTGCCAGGGTCATTCGAGGGCTGATCCTGAGCATCCGAGAATTCGAGTACGCTCAGGCGGCAAAGGCGCTCGGTGCGAGTGAGTCGCGCATCCTCTGGCGCCACCTGCTTCCAGCGACGGCGAGCTATGTCATTGTTCAACTGACCCTCGACATCCCGGGGTTCATCCTCGCCGAGACCGGGCTCTCATTCATCGGTCTGGGTCCATCTGAGGTCGACACGGCTAGTTGGGGCCTGCTCCTCAGAGACGCCACAGCTCGAGGTATCAGCATTCAGTTCGTCCCCTGGTTGCTGATACCTGGTATACCGATCTTCCTCGCTGTGCTAAGTTGGAATCTGGTAGGGGACGGCCTCAGAGACGCCTTCGACCCAAAGAAACGTCGGTGATGCAGGTGGCGGTCGACCCTCCAAGCATATTCAGGGGTCCGACCCCACATATCAGTTCGCTTATTTCCTCAGATAAGAGCCGATTATCTCGATCTCTTTGCAACCTATCGGGCCCAGATGGGGTATGGTTGGAGTTCAATGAAGGGAAAAACAGCGTGAGGAGTGAATCGAGCTATGTCTACCGCTGACCGACTCTTGGAGGTTAACGACCTCAAAACCTACTTCGATACAGATGAAGGGACAGTTCGGGCTGTCGACGGCGTCTCATTCCACATCAGTCGAGGCGAGACACTTGCAGTGGTGGGCGAGTCGGGCTCGGGCAAATCGGTCACTAGCCTCTCTGCCATGCGCCTCATTCCCACCCCGCCGGGCAGGATCGCGGACGGCGAAATCCTCTTCGAAGGCAGGGATCTAGTTACCCGCCCCGAAAGGGAGATGCGGAGGATCCGTGGCAACGAGATCTCGATGATCTTCCAGGAGCCGATGACCAGCCTGAATCCCGTGTACACAGTGGGTGATCAGATCGCTGAGGCCATCGTCCTCCATCAGAACAAGTCCAACCGCGAGGCACTTCGTATGTCCGCCGAGATGCTCGACCTCGTGGGCATTCCCGAGCCGGAGAAGCGTATCAAGAACTACCCTCACCAGATGTCGGGCGGTATGCGCCAGCGTGTCATGATCGCGATGGCCCTCTCTTGCGGCCCAAAGCTTCTCATCGCTGATGAGCCCACTACCGCCCTCGACGTCACTATCCAGGCTCAGATCCTCGACCTGATGCGCAACCTCCAGAATGAGATCGGCATGAGCATCCTGTTCATCACCCACGATCTTGGGGTGGTGGCTGAAATGGCGGACCGGGTCGTGGTGATGTACGCGGGCCGCGCCGTTGAAGAGGGTGATGTCAAGGACATCTTCGGGGCCCCGAAGATGCCTTACACCCTAGGGCTACTGAACTCCATCCCGAGGGTTGATAAAGCAGCAGTTCACCAGCAACGGCTTGAGGCTATCCCCGGGAACGTGCCCAATCCCCTCTACTTGCCGGAGGGGTGCGCATTCCATCCGCGCTGCCGCTTCGTCATTGATGAGTGTAAAGACGAAATTCCCCTGCTCTCGGATTCGGGTGGAGGCCACATGGTTCGGTGCATCCGCTGGAACGAACTAAATCTCACCGAGGAGGTGCTGTCGTGAGCCTCTCGACCCCAACCGCAAACGCCGTTACCACCGAGGGCAATGGCGAGCTCCTCAAGGTCCGCAATCTCCGGAAGTATTTCCCCATCAGGGGAGGGATCTTCTCACGCGTGGTCGCCAATGTCAAGGCGGTTGAGGACGTGTCCTTCGAAATCGGACGTGGCGAGGTTGTCGGCCTGGTGGGGGAGTCTGGATCTGGGAAGACGACAGCCGGGCGGGCAATCCTCAGGCTTATCGAACCGACCAGCGGAGAGATCCTGTTTGAGGGTACCGACATCGCAAAGTTGCCCAAATCACAGTTGCGCGAGTACCGCAAGGAGATGCAGATCATCTTCCAGGATCCGTTCGCAAGCCTCAACCCGCGTATGACCGTGGGCGACATCATCGGCGAGGCCCTGCAGATCCACAATCTCGCGCGTGGCAAGGCAAGAGAGGAGAGGGTCGCCGACCTCCTCGAGAAGACGGGGCTCGCCGCCGGGCACATGAGGCGCTATCCCCACGAATTCTCTGGAGGGCAGCGCCAGCGCATCGGCATCGCCAGGGCCCTAGCCGTCGACCCGCAATTTATCGTTGCCGACGAGCCCGTCTCAGCACTAGACGTCTCGATCCAGGCACAGGTGGTCAACCTCCTCCAGGATCTCAAGGAAGAACTTGGCCTCACGCTCCTGTTTATCGCGCACGACCTCGGTGTCGTGGAGTACATAAGTAACAGAGTCATCGTGATGTATCTCGGCAAGATCATGGAGGTCGCCCCGGCAAAGGAGCTCTACGCCAACCCTGTCCACCCCTACACCGAGGCCCTGCTGTCGGCCGTGCCGATCCCGGACCCCACGCTAGACCGGGAGCGGATCATCCTCGAGGGTGACATCCCGAGTCCGATCAATCCCCCATCCGGCTGCGTGTTCCGCACGCGATGCCCAATCGCCATAGAAGACTGCCGGCATATCGACCCTCCGCTCGAGGAGGTGGGTCCCGGCCACCTCAAGGCCTGCATCCGGCGGCCCTGACCGTGGACGTTCCTCAAGAGAACAAACTCTTCACCAGGCAGGAGATCCAGAATCTCATCCTGGCGACCTACCGGATGTCGTTTCCGTACCTGCTAATCTTCATCCTTGGCCTCCTGCTGGCGACCTGGGTGCTCACAGAGATCATCTTCTGATCCCCCCCGGGGCAACGTAACCATCTGGGGTAGCGGTGACTGCGAATGACGCACGCCACGAGGCGATCCGGGCGGCTGTCCTCGCCATTCTGCCTGAAACTCACTCTGGCGAGGAGTTGAGGCGCTTCTACGATCTGCTCCGGGAGTACCCCCGTCGATCGGGGAAGGGCATCCGTGGTTTGGCCACCCTTCTCGCAACGGAGGCACACGGCGCCCCCTGGACACACGGCCTTGGCGCCGCCGCGGGACTGGAGGCGTTTCAGAACTGGGTCTTAATCCACGACGACATTGAGGACGATTCGGACATCCGACGGGGTCTGCCAGCCCTACACAAGAAGTTGGGGATCCCGATAGCCCTCAACATCGGGGACGCCTTACACGCGTATATGTGGGAATACCTTCTCAACCTCACTTTTGACCACCCGTGCGGTCGCCAGATTCTCAATGAGTTCGTCTGGATCATCCACCGCACAGTTGAGGGGCAGCATCTCGATCTGACCTGGGTTGAGGAGGGACGGTTCGACATCAAGGAGCAAGATTACCTCGAGATGGTCTACCTGAAGACCGCCTGCTACACCGCCATTGGCCCTCTCAGGCTCGGCGCTTGGTGTGCCGGGCTGGAACCCTCCTGGGGATTTCACGAAGCAGGTCGGCTCCTCGGTTGCGCTTTTCAGATCCGGGATGATGTATTGAACCTCCTCCCGGAGACGACAACCGGCAAGGAATTCGCGGGCGATCTCTACGAGGCCAAGCGGACTCTGATCCTGGCCCACCTGTTCGCGCACGCATCGAACAGGGAGCGCCAGGAGATTCGCGACCGCCTCTCCCGACCTCGGAGGGAGAGGAGAGCTGAGGATGTGGATCGCATCCTCACCCTGGTGAATGGGTACGGGTCCTTGCACTACGCACAGGAGATCGCCGAAAGCCTGACGCGCGAAGGCCTCGACAAGTTGAGGAACTCGCTCCCCGACCCACCCGACCCGAGCGCCTTCCACAGGCTAGAGTCGCTGTTCGAGTCGGTTGCAATCCGCAGCTCCTGATCCCTCTCATCATGAGGGCAGGCTGGCAGATGCAGAGGCGGACGCCCTCGACCCCCACGCACTGGTCGTTCGGCACGGGCCTGCCACGGTTAGAACGGATCCGAGAGTTCGACTCATATCGCTAGCGTATACCATGGGAAGTTCACCTGCCCCATGTCCACACTCGTCGGCGACTGGGCCAGCACAGCAGAGACTCCAGGCAACGTTACAGGGGCTGCGCTCGGTCCCTGAAATCGTCAGGCGCACCTGATGATCTTCTGCTGCGTCGGCGCCGACACCTCTCATCCGCCTCGGAGAGAGATGAGAATTCCAGAGGTAGCACCTATAAGCATCCCCACAAGCACCTGCGGATAGGTATGCCCCAGCAGCGTCTTCAGGGCTTGGGGTTGGAATCCAGCATCTAAGAGATGAGCCAACTCCTTCACAAGGTCATTGATCATCTCTGCGTGAAGTCCCGCCGCCCTTCGAATCCCCGTCGCGTCATATATCACTATCGATCCGAAAACTGCGGCCACCGCGAAATAGGGACTGTTCCAGCCATAAGTAATGCCGAGATATGTCACAAGGGCAGTTACCGTAGCAGAGTGGGAGGACGGCATCCCTCCCGTATCGAGCAGACGTTCAAAGGCCCACCTCCGCTCTGTGAGCGCAACCAGAGCAACCTTGAGGATCTGAGCGGCGACCGTGGCAATCAGTGCGGCCCAGAGCGGCGTGTTCGCAAAAAGGCTACTCACCTCCGATCCGCCTTGCCCTAGCAGCTTCGATCGTGTTATGTATCACCATCGCCACCGTCATAGGTCCCGTGCCACCGGGCGTGGGAGTAAGGGCCGCCACGACCCCCGCGACGGACGGGGAGACATCACCATATAGGCACCCTCCAACCCTAGACTGGCCGACATCTAACACCACAGCGTCAGGCTTCACCCACTTCGAGGTGATCATTCCGGCGCGACCGACGGCGACCACAAGGATGTCGGCCTGGCGGGTGAGAGAGGGTAGGTCCCTCGTGAGGGAGTGTGTCAAGGTCACTGTAGCGTGCCTCCGCAGAAACAGGGCCGCCGCTGGCTTCCCCACGAGATTGCTTCGGCCCACGATCACAGCGTGGCGACCTTCAACAGGGATCTGGAAGTGGTCCAGGATTCTCACGAGCCCGAGAGGCGTCGCCGGTACAAGCCCAGGCTCACCAGACCATAGCTTCCCCACATTGATCGGGTGGAAGCCGTCGACATCCTTCGTGGGCTCGACCGCCTCAAGGATCCTAGCGGAGTCGAGGTGATCGGGCAGGGGAAGCTGTATCAGTATGCCGTCGACATCGGGGTCGGCGTTCAGGCTCCCGACAATACCGAGTAGTTCCTCCTGACTTGTGCAGGCCACAAGTTCGACGATCTCCGACCGGATCCCCACCCTCGCGGCGAGCCTCGACTTCGATCTGACGTACGAAGCACTGGCGGGATCATCCCCCACTCGAACAAACACGAGTCCAGGGCAAAAGGGCAGGGCCTCAACCACACTCGCGAGCTCTATTAGGGTGGCGCCTGAGGCCTCTCGGCCGCTCAGTAACCGAGCGGACATGCGGTTCTCCTCCTAGCCCATCGGTGCCAAACGATCCCGGTACAGCCTGGCAAGAACACCATTGACGAACCGACCTGAGTCGCCACCACCATACTTCTTTGCAATGCGGACGGTCACGTCGATCGTGACCTCGGGTGCTATGTCTACAAAGTGAGTCATCTCGGCAACAGCGAGTCGCAGGATATTGAGATCGGTCTGCGCCATCTGAGAAAAGCTCCACCCCTCGACTAGGGACTCGATCTCCCTATCGATCTCAACCCGATGCTCGACGACCGCTTCGAGTAACCTGTCTGCGAACGTGAGCGCCTCCTCGTCGAGGGCGTCGCCGTAGGCAGAGTCTCCGCTGACACCGGTGAACACCTCGGCCCGGACCTGACACCAGACCTCTTTGAGGGGTGTCCCCCCCCGCTCGGCCTCAAATAGAGCACGGAAAGCTAACTCCCTAGCCCTCCTCCTAGCCACCGGTCGCGTCCCTTGTGAGACCGACCGATCTCCTAATGGCCACTACCCCCTCGACCTCGGGTTCCATCATCGACATGTCCACCCCTCGGATCACACTCCACACTCCGGCAGCGATCTGAGGGATTTTAATGCACTGTGAGGAAGCTGCGGACCTGATCGCTGTCCCGATCTACGCCGGTACCCTCTCCAGTCGCGGCTCAGGATCTCCCCGCCGCTCGTCGGTGGCGCGTTCGGCGAGACGGAGGTCTCATTGAAGGCGCACCGAGCAGCCCCAAAGTGAATGACAGACGAAATGCCGACGGTCTCCGATGCCGTCACTCCATCCTCCTCCCGACAAAATCCGTGAAGATCGCACCCCGTTGATAGAACGCATTGTCGAGCACCCGGAGATGGAAGGGAATCGAGGTCTTCACACCGTCAATCACAGTCTCTTCCAAAGCCCTTCTGAGTCGGGGAATAGCCTCGTCCCGAGTCGGGGCCCAAGCGATAATCTTGGCAATGAGGCTGTCATAGTCCGGAGGGATCCTGTAGCCAGCATATACGTGCGAGTCCACCCGGATCCCAGGTCCACCTGGCCAGTGGAGGTCGGTGATCGTCCCCGGGCAGGGTCGAAAATCGCTGTCTGGATCTTCGGCATTGACACGAACCTCTATAGCGTGTCCAGAGGTCTTGATCTGCCCCTGCTTCAGGCTGAGCCCCAGACCCGCAGCTACGCGAAACTGCTCCTGGACCAGATCGAATCCGGTGACCATCTCGGTCACCGGATGTTCAACCTGGATGCGCGTATTCATCTCGCTAAAATAGAATCGCCCTTCCCGATCGATGAGGAACTCGCATGTACCTGCCCCACGATACTTGACGTAATGGGCGAGTCGGACAGCGGCTTTCGCGACCGGACTGAGAACTTCAGCGGACAAGGTGCTGGGGGCTTCCTCTAACACCTTCTGGTAACGCCTCTGAATCGAGCAGTCTCGTTCGAAGAAGTGAACGACCTCTCCCTGGCCGTCTCCGAACACCTGGATCTCGACATGTTTTGGCTCCTCGATGAGCCTCTCCATATAGAGTTCCGGGTTGCCGAATGAGGCTCGCGCCTCCTCCTGTGCACGCTGCACCTGGCGCCGAAGGTCGCTCGGGGAGTGCACAACCCGCATGCCACGACCACCTCCACCGGCCGAGGCCTTGAGCATGACTGGATACCCAATCGACTCCGCAATGGAGTAGGCCTCCTCGATCCCCGCAAACGGATCGGATCCTGGTGCGACACTGACACCGGCCTGAAGGGCTAGTCTCCTAGCGTTCGCCTTGTCTCCAATCTGACTAATGCTCTCAGGTCTCGGCCCAATGAAGACAAGGTTGTGCTCCTCGCACTTCTGCGCGAACTCGGCGTTCTCAGCGAGAAACCCATACCCTGGATGGATCGCCTCAGCACCGGTAAGGATAGCTGCAGAGAGGAGGTTCCGAACGTTCAGATACGACTTGGAAGCTGGTGCTGGACCGATACATATGGCCTCGTCCGCCAAAAGGACAGGGAGCGAACTCTCATCCGACTGTGAGTAGGCTACAACGACCTGAATGCCGAGTTCCCGAGCGGCCCGCAGGATGCGCAGAGCAACCTCCCCCCGGTTGGCTATCAGGATTTTCTTGAACATAGGTCGAGCGCTAAGGCGCTACTGTGGCTCGATGCGAAAGAGTGCTTGGCCGTACTCGACAGGCTCCTCGTTCCGTACGAGAATCTCCACAACCGTCCCTGCCCGCTCGGCCTCAATCTCGTTCATAAGCTTCATCGCCTCAATGATGCAAAGCACCGTACCCTCCTCCACTCTGTCCCCCACCTTCACGTACGGCGGCACCTCGGGTGCGGGCGCAGCATAGAAGGTACCCACAATCGGCGCCCTAACCTCGTAAAGGTCCGGGGTCACCGAGGAGGCCTCGGACTGCCCGGCTAGGTTCGGAATGACATCCGGCACAGGGGGTGAGTCGAGGGAACTGTCACCCCTGCACAGGATCTCTAGGTCGGTAGACCGGCCGTGAACGAGGTCCGGGTTCGACCGCAACGAGCGCCTCACGGTCAACTTGAAGTCGCCGGTCTCATAACTGAATTCATTTACGTCCGCAGCGGCCACGGCGTCAAGGAGACGCCTGATATCCTTAATCTCCATCAGGCCCTACCTAGGTATTCTCCCGACCGAGTGTCCACTCGGATGGTCTCACCGTTGTCGATAAATAGGGGAACATGGACAGTGACCCCAGTCTCCAGAAGAGCAGGCTTCGATCCTCCTGACACGGTATCGCCCTTTACCCCCGGATCGGTCTGTCTAACGGTCAACTCGACCACCGTGGGCAGTGTCACCTTTAGCGGCCTGTTCTGGAAGTAGTCCACTGTGACCTCAAGGTTTTCCTTCAGAAAACGGGTCGCAGCCCCGATCTGCTCGCGACTCAGGGCGGGCTGCTCGTAGGTCTCGAGGTCCATGAAGGTATAGGTGTCCCCATCCACATACAGGTACTGCATTGTGCGGTAGTCAATGAAGACGTCCTGGAGCTTCTCCCCGGAGTTAAACGTCCTCTCCACAATAGCACCGGTCTCAAGGTTCTTAAACTTAGCCACGACCTTAGCTCCACCCCGACCGATCTTCTGGTGCTGGTACTCGAGGCACTCCCATAGGCTGTCGCCCCACTCTACTTTAGTTCCGTTGCGCAGGTCAGTAACACTGATCATGAAGGGCTGCCTCCGTTAGCGTGGAGCATCGGCTGGCAGAGCCAACCGGTTCAATCGCACCGTCGCTACTGGCGCTATTGTAACACTTACCCCCACCCGCGCTGTTCGGACCTCCTGCTCAGGTCAGTTCTTTCGCATACCAGTCCAGAACAGGTTGCGCATCAATCGCGAAGACGTACCCCAGGGAGGTCCAGAATCTCTCGGCTCCCGGGTTGCGCCCGTAGATACTCGCCAGGACCCTTGAGACCCTCCCCTGGAGACGCCCTTCGAGATCGCTCATGACCCGGCGACCAATCCCTTTGCCCTGACACCCCTCTTCAATGAGAAGGAGGTTGACCGTAGCATCGCCCTGGCCTGGATAGTCAAGTTTGTAGTCGAGGTAGCCGACTACCCTGAGACCTGTGATCGGGTCGAACTGAGCCCCTTGTGGGAGGGAGCTATTCGGAGCCAGAAGCAGGACCAACTCGGTGAAGCGGCGCAGGTCGTTCTCTCCAGCAGAGAGCTCCATCTCTACCTCGAAGAGCGAAGGGAGCGGGATAGAAATGATCTCGAAGTATGCGGGGGTCTTCAGGTACAGTGCATGCACCAAGGAGGCGTCATCCGGAGTAGCGGGACGCAACTGGATCTCAGGAGAAATGAGGGCGACATCGGTCTCCTCAAGAGGGCTCATTGAATTTCACTATACTGTCCACATTCGCTCCTGTCGGTAACCAATTAGACACATACTCGTGTCTTCTTATGAAGATATTCGGATCCGAGGGCACGGTAAATCACCTGAATCCGATCGAGTGATTATAGGGGGTGATGCATCACCATGTCAGGCACAACCGGCTTTATCCCTATGCTCGTCAGTCCACCGAGGTGATACTCGGATTCTTCAGCGGATGAATCTCAAGATTGCAGCGTTCAACTTGCTCTACTCGGGGGTGCTATTCGGGCAACAAGCGGGGCAATCGACTGGAGGTGATCTTCCTGCCGCCTTCGACCGGAAAATCCGCCTCAGGTAAGGTAAGGGGGAGCATAGGAACATGTGACTGGATGGCTCAGTCGTGGCTCATCCCGACCTTCGTTGCGAGGAGGGCAAGGGGCTTCGGTAGCCACCAGTTCCAACGGCCCGCCAAGTTCATAAAAGCTGGCACGAGGGTAACTCGAACGAGAGTGGCGTCTAGCAGGATCGCCACGACGAGTCCCACGCCGAGGGTCTTGATTAGAATGACCTCGCTAAAGATAAATAGCGAGAAGACGATGATCATGACCGTGGCAGCACTAGTGATGACCCCACCCGTCACCTCTAGTGCCGAGGCTACAGCCTCCCGGTCTGACCTCCCCCGGCTATGCGCTTCGAAAATGCGTGCGACCAAAAAGACCTCGTAGTCCATGCTCAGACCGAATACAATAGCGAAGATGAAGAGGGGGGCGCTGTTATCGACGAACCCTAGTGCGGAGTTCAGGCCCACCACCTGGTTCAAGAACCCGTCCTGGAACACAGCTGTAATGACCCCATAGGCTGCCCCCAAGGTCAAGGTGTTCAGGAAGATCGCTTTGAGTGGAATCACAATGGAGTGGAAGGCTAGGGCCAGAAGGATCAAGGTGAATAGGTAGACAAGAGCGAGAGATATAGGAAAGCTCCTATACAGAACAGCGCTCCAGGCACGGTCGACGACGAATCCCCCCCCGAGCATAGCGTCAACCTTGGCTTCGTCGAGTGTGCTTTTAATCCACTCGATTAGCCTCGATCCCTCTCGTGACGTGAGGGCCTCTGTCGGAAAGACTCTGAGAAGGGTGAATCGGCCGTTGTCGCTCACGGTCGCTCTTGCCAGATCGGCTAAAGGACTGGCCAAGGCGGTCTCCTGCTGCCCGTAATACTGAAACATGAGCAGCCTAGGCAGTGTCGTCGAAGTCGCCGTGAAGACTCCACCGATCATCTCGTGCAAGCCCAGCTCTCTGCTGAGAGCGGACAGGCTCCGCACGGAGTTCGGATGATAGAAGCCCTGTTCCCCGAAGTCTAGGAGGATGTCAACCGGATTAAGGAGTCCCTTAAGGCCTACAGAAGAAAGTGCTTCAGCTACCCTCCCGGCGTCGGTCTTCATGCTCAGACTGTGTTCCTCCGAGTCAGACACCTGCATCCTCAGTGCTGGAAGACTCAGTAGGAGAAGGAACGCCACCCCGCCAACGACCCAGAGCCAGGGGCGTGCCATAATCAGTTCGGCCCGGCGGCGCCAGAAGCCGCGTGTCCGCATCCCAGGTTCGTGGCGCGTCACCTTTAGCCAGTTGACCCGGTGCCCGAGGAGTGCCAGCGCCGCTGGCAGGGCGGTGACAGCGATAGAGACGCTCACCATGATCACGACGATTGAGCCGATCCCCATCGACTGAATGAACGGGAGTGGGGGGACCAGAAGCGCAGTCAGTGCAAGAACGACAGTCAGGCCGCTGAAGGCCACCGCCCTCCCTGCAGACAGAGTGGTGACCCGAGCAGCCTCTCTGGAATCGAGTGAGACGCGGTACTCTTCACGGAATCGATTCACTATGAGTAGGGCGTAATCGATCCCCGTAGCGAGGCCGATCATGGTGACGATGCTCTGGGTGAATACTGCTAAGGTGTAAACCTGTCCAAGCAGGAACAGGATCGCGAGCGAGATGATGATGGAGGCGATTGCCACGAGCAGCGGGAGCCCCGATGCTACCAGGGCACCGAACGCCAGAATCAATACCGCGAGGCTTAAGGGGAGGCCGAACAGTTCCGCTCGACGGGCATCACGTTCGCTGATCTCCTCAATTTCCAAGAGGGTAGCAGGGCCTCCAGAGAGGCTGAACTCGATCACCTCTTCCGTCTCGAATCGATCACGCAAGCGCTTCGCCCCGGCCTTAGCCTCAAGCAGGCTTGGGGCGTCGAGTTCGATGAGGCCGATCGTGGTCTGACCATCAGGGCTGACGAGGGGGAGTCCGGAGGTATTGCGGTAATCCTGGATACTTGCGCTCCCGACCTCTGCGAGGGCCGAAGCCACCGCGCCCTCATACGGCTCGTCGAACCCGGGCGTTCCTATCCGATCTCCGTCGCTTCGGGCTACCAGAATCATCTCATAGCGACTGCGCGTTGCGAAATCGGTCGCCAGTAATTCCTGGATGTGGAGGTCAGCGCTCCCCGGTGGCGCAACAGCCTGACCGGTTAGGACCTCCGCTACCTGCACGGCTAGCGGAAGGGCCAGTCCCACCACGAGCAGCCAGAGTGCGAGCACCCATCGTGGGTAGTTAGTAACGAGGTTGGCCAAGTGCTTAAACACGTAACCCTACTCTCCATCAGGTCCCGACGAAGGCCTCGATTATCCCGCCCGCATCAACGTCGCCGGTGCTTACCTCACCTACGAGATTCCCGTCGCTTAGAAAGACGATACGGTCAGCCACGAGGGCTGCCTTCGGATTGTGAGTGACCATGAGGATGGCCCAGCCATCCCGGTCCACACCCTGCCTGAGCAGTTGAAGAACCTCGACCCCAGTCTGACTGTCGAGAGTTCCCGTGGGCTCATCGGCAAGGATTAGAACGGGACGATTGATCAGGGCTCTAGCCAGCGCGACCCGCTGGCGCTGTCCTCCAGAAAGCTCCCGGGGGCGGTGATGAAGGCGGTCGGAGATGCCGAGGACGGTTGCTAGGCGTTCAAGGTGTTTCAGGGCTTCATTGCGACGCCCGCTCACCTCGGCCGGAAGGAGGATGTTTTCGCGCGCCGAGAGATTCGGGATCAACTCGAAGCTCTGAAATACGAAGCCCAGGCGATCCCGGCGAAGCCGGGTGAGCTGGTCGTCGTCGAGGCCTGAGGTGAGTTGCCCTTCGATGTGCACCTCTCCACTATCTGGGGGCTCCAGTAGACCTAGGAGATGAAGGAGTGTGCTCTTTCCACTCCCGCTCGGGCCCATAACTGCCACGAACTCTCCAGTGGCCACCGAAAGGCTTACGCCTCTCAGAGCGCGGACGACCTCCCCTCCGAGCCGGTAGTGCTTGGTCAGTCCTTTAGCAAGGAGCGCGGGGACCGAGCAGCGTTCCTGTTCAGGGCCAAGGCGGGTCTTTGCAGCGGGACGAGTATCGTCGTTCAAAGATTACTCCCTAGAGTTCAGGGCTAGGGCAGGGGACAAGCGACTGGCTCGCCGGGCCGGGAAATGGGCCGCCAAGAGTCCTACCAGAGGCGAGCTCACAAGGGCAAGGAAGATCAGTCTCCAGGGGTAAATTGCCTCGATCACAAAGCCGGTCAACTCGCTGGCTCCGACCGTAATGACCCTCGAAAGCAGAAGCCCGACGCCGACTCCCAAGAGCGTTCCGACGAAGATCACGACGACCCCCTCTGCGGTGATCATGGAGGCGACCCCTCGCCGTGTGAGGCCGATGGTTCGCAGGAGCGCAACCTCGTGCCGGCGGCTAGATAGGTTCATCCCCAGCGTGTTGGCAACGCTGAGGGCAGCCACGAAGATGGCGAGCACGAGGAGGACGTTGGTTGTCAGGAAGGAGCGCTGTGTGAGCGACTGGATCTGCTCCCGGTAGGCTTGGTGAAGGGTGACGTCGAGGAATAGCTCAGGGAAGGTCACAAGCAGGTTAGCCCTGACCTCCTCGGGCTGAACACCGTCGGCTACGGTCATCACATAGAGGTCGGGAGAACCCCCGCCGAAAAGCTCGAGATCGTGGATGCTGCCAATAAATGACTCGCCCCCCCCCGTGAAGTCGACGACGACACCAGAGACGGGAAAGGTGCGAAAGCCTTCGGAGGTTCTCAACTCCACTTCGGCACCGAGACCGACATTGAACCTCTCGAGGACCGTGTTGGCCGCTAAGACAGCTCCCCCCTTGCGGAGTGCAGCGTAGCCCGTGCGGTTGTCCCCCTGCCCCTGTATGTAGTGGAAGCTGCCGAAGCCATCATCCGGGCTGAAGCGCTCCGGATCGACCAGCACGAGCGCGACGGTTCTTCCTCTTGAGGCACCCTCAGGCTGGAAGCGGACAGCCCGGAGGCCGACACCAGATATGACGTCAAGCCCAGGGATTTTAGCCAAGGCCTGCTCCCCGAAGTCCAGTGGAAAGCTGACGGGGGTAGTCACAAAGAGGTCGCCCACGACAGTGGTGTCGACCCAGTCTCGAATCGACCGATTTATCCCGGCCACCACTGCTCCCACGCCGATCGTGAGCCCCATCCCTAGGACAACCGAGCCGATTGCGACCCTGTTCCTAACAGCATTCCGTAGAGCCAGACCCGCACCTAATCGACCGGGGATACCCAACCAGGACCTGAGCAGGGGACGAAATGCGACAAGGATGGGGTTCAGGAAGATCGGGGTGAGCAGCGCGAGGCCCGTGAAGAGTAGCCCCATGGAGACAGCACTCGCGAAGATGGCCCATATTCCCTCCCAGGGCGTCAATGCCGCGGCGACCCCAAGGATGAGGAGGGACAGTCCAAGACCGAGCCGGGGAGGGGTATTAGGGGCGATATGGGCTGCCCGAACAGCCACCATCGGAGGGGTGCTCGAGGCCACCCTGGCCGGAAACCAGCTGGCCAGCAGCGAGGTGGTAGTACCTAGGGCACTGGCGAGGAGGGTGCTCTGGAGGGGAATCTTCAGGGTTCGGAACTCGAATCCCAACGTCCAAGCATGGAATCGTGTAATTGCGTAGGAGAGGAGGATACCTAAGAGGAGGCCCCCGACAATACCTAGGACGCTGACGATCCCGGATTCCATCAGGGCGAGGAGGCGGACCTCACGCCTCTTCAGGCAGATGGTCCTGAGTAGCGCGTACTCTCTGGTCCGCTCCACCGCAGTAGTGCTGAAGGTGTTGTAGGCCATGAAGGCCCCGAGAGCCATCAGGGCTGCTGCCAAGACAGTCAACCCGGACTGCAGGGTTTCGGTCAAGCCATGGATAAAATCGCCACTCGATACCGGTAGCGTAACCGAAAAGGTGGCACCCAACACCTCCTCCAAGCTAGCCTTCACCCCTTCAAGGCTGGCCCCTGGTTCGAGATGGACTTCAAGGAAGGAGGTCCTCCCCCCGAGATGGAAGGCCTCCTGCAAATCGGAGAGGTGGACTACACCCACTCTTCCCCCATTCGTAGAGGCGTAACCGAATCCGCTGTCGAGCAACCCCTTGATTTCGAAGGGGATCTCTCCGAACTGAGTGGCGAACCCGACGACATCGCCAACAGTGAGACCACGCGCCTCTGCGAACCCGTTTGCTAGCGCGATGCCCCAGCTGCCTGCAGTCGGCAGGGTCCCGACCGTCGTACGGACGGGCAGGTCCTCCCCCGACGTGGTAATGCGTCCAGATAGTTGGAATCCAGAGTCGATTCCGGGAAAGGCCGGGGGGTCGAAGCCAGAGATGTTGCGAATCGGTTCCGCCCGGCGATGGAGGACTGGGTAGACCCGGGATACACCGGTGACCCCCTCCACGACAGGCAAAACCTCCTCCGAAGAGAACACGGCCCGACCGGATGCCCCCGGGATGATCATCAGATCCGCCCTCCCAGCCGCCGCCTCGAGGGCAGCCCGAAGATTTGCTTGGACATTGGCTCCAACGGAGAGCGTGGCGAGTACCGCCGCAATACCTAGCGCCATCCCGAGAGCGGTGGCCGAACTCCGCCAGGGATGGCGCGCTAGGCTGCGGGCCGCGAGGAGGAGCAGGGCCCTCATGGAAGATAGTCTACCCGAACCGGATGATTAGAGGTCCCTCATGGGATTCCATAGATTGTCCGCCTTCACGTCGGATTTGGCAACAGATCTCCGGAGCGGTCGCGCAGTGAGGAGGGCGAATCCCCCGATCAACGGGCCGATGATGAAATAAAGGTAGTGGTTACATAGGCGCCACAGCAGGACTGCGGCGCTGAGCGACCCAGAGGGTATCTGGCCCTTTAGGGCGTAGGTCATGGCGACCTCTTGGTAGCCGCTAGCTCCCGGCGTAGGTACTATGAAGGCGAAGTTGTGGATCACAATCTGGAATGCGTAGATCGCCAGTTGACCCAAATCGAGACCGAGGGCCAAGAGGATGAGATTGAAGGTGGTGAAGTAGAGGACCCTGGCGAGGCTCGACAGAGCGTGGAATCCGAGGTGCCAGGTCCAAGGCAGTCTCACAAACCGCTCGCTCGCAAGCCCTAATTCCTTTAGGAAGTGGTCGATCCTGGGCTGAAAGTGTTTTAGCAGGCGGAACCTGATGAGCCTTGCGACGACCCGGGTAGTAAAGGGGAGGCGAAAGACGAGTACATAGCTCACTCCGAGCGATAGGGCTGAGAGGCCGAGGATAAAGAGAGGTAGATTATCGATGGGGAGGCTCAAGCCCCTACGTGTGAGCAGGACAAATCCGGCGGGCACAGACCAAGCGAAGAAGGTCATATCGCCCACTACGGTCATGATTGTGACCGCGGTGGCGTTCTGCGGGCTCAGCCCAAAGCGCATCAGGAGGAAGGCGACGCCGAGCGAATTCCCCCCGCCCGCAGGGGTCACAGTAGAGCTGAAGGCTCCGAACACGTGCGTCTGTATCGCGCGCCAGAGGCTGATACGTGCATCAATTTGAGCGCTCAGAATGCAGGTTCTCAGGCCTGCTACGAACCACCAGCCAACCACGACGACTACAATGGCCGGGACCAGGCGGGGGTCGAGATCCCCCAGGGCAGTGCTGATATCCGCAAGCGAGAGATTTGGGAGGACGAGCCATAGGCTGAGGACCCCGAGGGCGATCGAGAGGGGAATCGCCTGCCAGAGTCGTAACACGGCCTACCTGCCAAACGGGAGGCCGCGCCCGATGACGTTCGTGTCGACCGTGCGAGTAGAGGCGTAGTGGCAGATATAGCTGCCGACGCGCTCGCTCATACCTCGGAAATCGAGGGCCTCCACCTTCCGGGCGAAGGCCGCTCGAGCTGAACTCGAATCCCTGTAGGTCTGTACGGCATCCGCGAGCCTCCGGGGATCCGGGACGTAGTGACCGAGCCCCTCTCGATCTAAGATATCGATCAGGACGTTTTCATCCCCTCCGTACCGCGACGGTGCGATGATCGGTCGGCCGACTGCTAAGATCTCGCAGACCGTTGCCGGGCCGGTCTTGGCAATCGTGACGTCACTCGCTGCCACGAAGGTGGCCATGCGGTCGGTGAATCCCTCCACGTGCAGGTGCGGCATGTTGGAATAGGAATCTTCTAAGACCTCCTTCAACGCTTGGTTACGACCGACGATGACGACGACTTGGAGGCTCGGGTCAAGATTCCTGAGCGTCTCAATCACGATCTCGGGCGCCCCGCCCTCACCCTCACCTCCTAGAGCAACCAGGACGGTGAACCGGTCCGCAAGTCCGAGCCTCTCCCGCGCCTCCCGCGCCGGCGGGGTCTCCAGAAAGGCACGCCGCACCGGATACCCAACAACATCGATCCGCTCCGCGAGGACACCGAACCGGATCAGCCGCTCCTTTGACACGGCGCTACCCACCATGAAGCGCTCCGCGCGCCTATCGGCCCACAGACCGTTTGTATTGATGGGCGAGGTTTCAAAGGTGAGGATGGGGATGTCGAGATCGTACTCTGTCTGCGCAAGCGTGAGGGCAACCGTTAACCAAGCGTGGTTCACCACAATGAGGTCGGGCCGGTCCTGTTTCAGCCGCTCCGCCGCACACTTTGCGAACCCCCTTAGGAACCACCTTTGCAAGGTGACCGTTAGGTACGGAAACCGGTCGACTAGGGCCTGTCCCCAAACGATCGACCAGGGGTTGCGCAGGGCCCGCTTCCACCCCTCCTTGTGGCGCCTGTCAAACTTCTCAAAGCCGAGGTCGATCATAAGCTCGGTGACGGAGGTATCAGAGTGTGGAACATGCTTGACCACAGCCTCTGACATCGCTTGGGCCGAGCTTACGTGGGAACCGCCGGCCGCGATAGTGGCAAACAGGATTCGTGGGGTCGAGGTGGAGGTCATAGGGTGACAGGGTAAGTACTAAGGCTAACCCTCCAACTATGCGCATGATGTTGCGAATCGTGTCAAGGGCCCTGTTACCTTCCGACGCCGAAGCTAAAAGCGCGATAGGAAATCACGCCATAGCCCTGACGGTCTCGTCGAGACCGACCTGCCAGGACGTGGGCGGCTCGTAGCCGAGTTCACGTGCGGCGGCGGACAGGTCGAAGTGGACATCCCTTGCCATGAGCTTGGCACGGTAGCTCGTGAGGGGTGGCTCACGGCCTGGCGCAGCGATCCGATAAGCGTGCTCGACGGCACTACCGATGCCACACGCCAACCAAGCCGGTACGCTGAGCCAGGGAGGTGATACCCCGAGGAGTCCGGCCAAGTGGTCGAACAGTTCCCGCCACGAGGGGATCCCCTCATCCCCGATCACGTAGACCCGACCTGGGGCTTCGAGTCGAAGTAGCGCCAAGCCGATACCCCGAACGAGATTGGTCACGTAGGCGGTATTGAGAACGGCGTTTCCATCGCCGACGAGCGGGAGGACTCCCCGGCGAACAGCCTCAATGATCTGTGGGAACTTACGATCTCTAGGACCAAAAGGCCAGAGCCCTGGCCGCACCACCACCCCCTCGAGCCTGCGCTCGCCGAGAACCAGATCCTCTGCCAGGATCTTGGAACGGGCGTACGGGAGGGTGCGCTGATCTCTGGGAGTCTTGCGGGGATCAGCGTTCCGGAAGCCTCTGTACCTGTGTACCGAAACGCTACTGATAAAGACAAACCGGAGCGCACCGGTCGCTACAGCATGGTCGATAAGGTTTCGGGTGCCCACGACATTGGTCCTCACAAGCGGCTCCCATGGGCCCCAGTCGGCGACCCGGGCGGCGGCGTGAACGGCCCCATCGTATCCCGGAAGGGTCGCGAGGGTGGAGGCGTCCGCAATGTCGCACCTTGCCAGGGTGAAGGCCGGATGTGACGAGGCGTTATGGAGGTTCGCAATGTCGCCCCACGGCGAAGCGAGTCCGACCACTTCGTGCCCGCACTGCAGCAGGTGTTCGCAGAGGTGACTCCCAATGAAGCCGTGGGCTCCCGAGACGAGGATTCTCATGGAAACAGTAGCCCCTGGTGTGCGAGAGAGAATAGATCTGTACTTAGCCCAATCAGAAAGTGGAGCGCGATCGGGTAGAGGAGGGAGCGGGATCTCACAGCCAGCAGGGCGAAGATCAGACTCGCTGGGAAGGCCGCAAGGGCCTCGCTGAATGGCTTACCCGCGTGGACGAGGGTGGCCGCCAGCGCCTGGATCCAGATCGCCGGGGCCAGGCCAAGGATCGACTCGAGTGAGCGCAGCAGGTAGCCCCGGTAGAAGAACTCGAACGAGACGTAGTAGAGTAGATAGAGCCCCGCCCAAACCGCCAAGTTTCCTGGCGACTGGCCAGCCCAGCTGCCCGGCCAAGGGTAAGTCGCACGCAGAGTCGGGTCGACGGTTGCGATGGCTATCAGGGGGACCGCAAGGGCTCCGCCCAGCCCGACGGTCGCGAGGCCGAAGCGAGCGTCTCCTGCCACAAGGCCCAAGCGCTCTCTGGTCAGACCGAGCGGGGCGCTCAGGGCAGCAGGCACAATCCAGAAGAGGGCGATCGCCCAGCCTATACCGAACACCGCTGTGAGGATCCCCCGGGGCTGGTTCGCAAGGAGGGTAGGCCCTGGGGTCGACAGGTACCAGAATCCGAGCTGAATCAGTACTGCCGAGGTGAGGAGGTACCATAGAAACCAGTCGCGGCGACCGAACAGGTCTGCGAGGTCCCTGGCCAGCCGTCCCAATACCCACACGTTAGAGGAGTTTCTGGTAAACCCTATAGGTCTTATAGAGCGTGGCCCCGGTCGCTGCGATCCCCTTGTTCATGACATCGTTATCCTCCAGAATCCAGGAGCACTCCGCCTCATGATACTTTGCGGATCCGCGTTTCGCGATCTCATCGATCAGGACGAGTTCAAATCCGCGATTCCTGTACTCAGGCAGGACACCTAAGATCGGCAGGCGGGCCCGGTTAATGATCCGCCCGCGGTTCAGTAGGTGCAAGAAGCCGAATGGTAACAGCCGCCCGCGCATTTTCTTGAAGACGAGGTTGATGTCAGGGAGGCCGAGAGCAAGCCCCACAACCTCGCCTCTGAACACGAGAAACAGGGTGATATCTGGATCGATGATGAGTCTCAGATCCCTTGCAAAGCGGTTGAATTCTGCACCTGACATCTTCACAAAGCCCCAATTCTTCTCCCAGGCCTGGTTGTATAGTCTCCTCAGGAGAGCCAACTCCTCATCGAAGTGCTTGAGGTTCCCGGGCCGGACCGTGACATCGTAGCGGCGAGTCACCCTCTTAGCTAAGCGCGACAGCCGCTCCCCCATGCCTGCCAGAGAGTCGTAGCGCCAAGCATAGAGATCCTTAATCTTGCTGTAGCCGATTGCTTCCATATAGGTCGGATAGCTAGGGGGGTTCTGCGTCATCATCAGGTACGGTGTAGTGTCGTAGGCGTCGAGTTGGAATCCGGCACCGCTGTCCATAGTGGGGTTGGTGGGCCCGCGGACGGCAGTACGACCTGCCTCTGCAGCCCTCTGTTCGACAGCACTCATGAGCGAAGCTGCTACCTCCTCGGCCTCTGCCTCGAAGAATCCGAAAAAGAGGATGTTCTCTCGGTGGGTGTCGTTGTGCCTCGGGTTATCGATCGCGGCTACCCTCCCGACCACGGTCCCGTTCTGTAGCGCTAAGAAGAGAATCATCTCCCCGTATTCAAAGAAAGGATTCTTTGTAGGGTTAAAGTTCTCGTACTCTTTGAGTCTCAACGGAGGAACCCAGGCCGCATCACCCGCGTATTTCCGGTAAGGGTAGTCTACGAAGCGGCGCAGGTCTGCTCGCGAGGTGACGGGTTGGACGGCGACCATTGTTGGGTCCGATGCCTAGATCAACCCGTGGCGCCGACCTACCACCTCGAAGGTGCTCAATACCCGGTCGATTTGATCTTCGGTGTGGTTAGCGTTGACGCTCGTCCGAATGATGGCCTGACCGGGCGGGATAGCCGGTGCTATTGCAGGGGTGGTGAACACTCCCCCGTCCCAAAGGCCACGCCATACCTGGATCGCCACTTCGTCCTGACCGACCAGGACAGGCACGATCGGTGTCTGGGAGCCAAGGGTGTCGAAGCCGAGATCGGACATCCCCCGATGCAGCCTCCGCACATTTTCCCAGAGCTGTTCCCGATGCTCCGGTTCCGACTCGATGATCTCCAGAGCCTTGAGCACTACCGCCATCTGCATGGCTGGGAGGGCGGCCGTGAAGATGAAGGGGCGGGCATGGTGTTTGATGTACTGCACAACCCTACGGGGGGCGGCCATGAATCCCCCGACGCTTGCAAAGCTCTTGGAGAAGGTGCCGACAATGATGTCCACCTCATCCATCAGGCCAAAGTGCTCAGCAGTGCCCCTGCCGGCAGCCCCGAGAACCCCGACGGAGTGGGCATCGTCGACCACGAGGCGTGCACCGTAGGTTCTGGCAATCTCCACAAGTGCCGGGAGGTTCACGATCTGTCCGTTCATCGAGAACACGCCGTCGGTGACAATCATCCTCCCGCCCGACCTATCGCTGTCCTTCTTCAGTAGCTGCTCGAGTTGGTCGAGGTCACCGTGGTCATACTTGCGCAGGGTGGCGAACGAAAGCCTAGCCCCATCGTAGAGGGAGGCGTGATTCTCCCGGTCGAAGTACATGATGTCCCGTCTACCCGCGAGCGCGCTGAGGACAGAGAGGCACCCAAGGTAACCTGCGCTGAAGGTGAGGACAGCCTCTTGGTTCAAGAAAGTGGCGAGACGCTCCTCCAGGATCTCGTGGAGACTGAGAGTCCCTGTCAGGAATCGCGAGCCCGTACAGCTAGTCCCGAAGTTGTTGAGGACAGTCCTGGCAGCCTCTTTGAGGCGTGGGTCCTGTGTGAGCCCAAGGTAGTCATTCGAGCCGGTGATCACCATCTCACGACCGTCAACAGTTACCGTGCCTCCGCGCTGTGCGGCGATTGTTCTGAAATATGGATGCATCCCCACAGCCTCGGCCTCTTCTGGCCGGATGTAGCGGAATGCCTTTGCGAAAATGTCGTCTTCCTTGGTCGCGGTACTGGCAAGCTGCGCCTCGGCAACCTCTCGGATGTTGGAATTTACTCCGTCTGGCACGTGTCCCTCCAGGCTAAGGAGCCCTCACTCACAACTATAGTTACTATATCATGCCCTTCTACGCACTTCTGGTGCTACCTCATCGCAACCGATTCTTGCACCTCGGCGAAACGGCTCGACTTTATGCACCCGCATTGCGACCTAGGGCAAGGTCTGAAGCAAGTAGCCTTCTGTCGCCGTCCGGGTTGGTCAAGGCCATGCTTCGGGATGGCTCCATATGGGTCTCAAGGGTATGGCAGATAGCAGAAGCTCAAGCGACGAAAGGAGCAAAGCCCGTCCTCTAGCCACGAGTATCATGAAACTGTCCTCTTAACCTTCTTCCCGTGCCACTTTGCACCAAAAGGAGGAGGTCATGGGACCAACAGCAACGAAGGTTGGAAGCGGTGGCAAGCGCGATGCGGCGAGCGAGTCAGCTGAGCAGCGCCTGAGTGTTCTCGAGTTGGCCCGCGAGTCAGGCAACGTCGCTGAGGCCTGCTGTCAACGAGGGTTGGATCGGACCAGCTTCTACCAGTGGAAGCGACGCTCAAGGCTGGGGTCCCCCGAGGACGGACTCTTCGGGTCTGGGGGTACGGATTCGCTGGATCAGACTCAGGGCTTTGCAGGTTTGAAGGAGCTGGCGCCGATTCAGGAGAGCCAGCCCCAGACGACACCAGCGGAGACCGTAGCCCGGATCAAGGAG